>Ga0209026_1000055_pt1 | contig 237197 bp, 168 predicted proteins | sample AraplaCL_Col_mCL_FD_184262 | JGI IMG/M metagenome (GOLD analysis project Ga0209026, IMG submission 184262) | Arabidopsis root microbial communities from the University of North Carolina, USA - plate scrape CL_Col_mCL (SPAdes) (version 2) | ecosystem: Host-associated > Plants > Roots >... | reverse complement strand
AGGTGGACTGGCCCAGGCCTTCGTTGGTGGTCTGGAACACGGCTTCATAGGTGAGCGTGCCGGAGCGCGACACGATGCCGACCTTGCCCGGCTTGTGGATGTGGCCCGGCATGATGCCGATCTTGCACTCGCCCGGAGTGATGATGCCGGGGCAGTTCGGCCCGATCAGCACGGTTTCCGGATGCTGCGCCAGCACGTTCTTGACACGCAGCATGTCCAGCACCGGGATGCCTTCGGTGATCGTCACGATCACGCGCACGCCGGCGTCGATGGCTTCGAGGATGGAGTCGGCCGCGAACGGCGGCGGCACGAAGATGACGGACGCGTCGGCGCCGGTTTCGTCGACCGCTTCGGCCACGCTGTTGAAGACCGGCAGGCCGATGTGTTCGCTGCCGCCCTTGCCCGGGGTCACGCCGCCGACCACCTTGGTGCCGTAGTCGATCGCCTGCTCGGCGTGGAAGGTGCCCTGCTGGCCGGTGAAGCCCTGCACGATCACCTTGGTGTTCTTGTTGACCAATACGCTCATGACTGTGTGCTCCTCACTTCGCGGCGGCCACGGCTTTCTTCGCCGCGTCGTTGAGATCGTCGGCCGGCGTGATCGCCAGGCCGGAGTTGGCCAACAGCTCGCGGCCCTTCTCCACATTGGTGCCCTGCAGGCGCACCACCACCGGAATGGTCAGGCCCACTTCCTTCACCGCGGCGATGATGCCTTCGGCGATCAGGTCGCAGCGCACGATACCGCCGAAGATGTTCACCAGGATGGCGCGCACCTTGTCGGAGGAGAGGATCAGCTTGAACGCCTCGGTGACGCGCTCCTTGGTGGCGCCGCCGCCGACGTCGAGGAAGTTGGCCGGCTCGCCGCCCGCCAGCTTGATCACGTCCATGGTGGCCATGGCCAGGCCCGCGCCGTTGACCATGCAGCCGATGTTGCCGTCCATGGTCACGTAGTTGAGGTTGTGCTGCACGGCCGCCGCTTCGGCGGCGTCTTCCTGCGTGAGGTCGCGCATCTTGGCCAGGTCCGGATGGCGGAACTCGGCGTTGTCGTCGGAGTTGACCTTGCCGTCGAGCGCGGCGAGATTGCCGTCCTCGAGGATGGCGAGCGGGTTGAGCTCGACCAGCGACAGGTCCTTCTCATTGAACAGCTTGTACAGGCCCAGCATGATCTTGGTGAGCTGCGTGACCTGCTTGGGATTCAGATCCATCGCGAAGCCGAGCTGGCGGCACTGGTAGGGCTGCAGGCCTTCGACGAAGTCCACCACGATGGTGTGGATGTCGTCCGGCGTTTCCTTGGCCACCTGCTCGATGTCCACGCCGCCGTGCTTGGAGGCGATGAAGGTGACGGCCTTGCTGTCGCGGTCGACCAGGATCGACAGGTACAGCTCCTTGGCGATGTTGGTGGCGTCGGTCACCAGCACCAGGTTCACCGGCAGCGCACGGCCAGCGGACTGGTAGGTTTCCATGTTCTTGCCCAGCATGCCCTTGGCGGCGGCGTGCACGTCATCCAGGCTCTTGCAGAACTTCACGCCGCCGGCCTTGCCGCGGCCGCCTGCGTGGATCTGTGCCTTGACCATCCATTGCGTGCCGCCCAGGTGCTTGGCGGCATCGACGGCGGCGTCGGGGGAATTGGCGACTTTGCCCGGCGGCACGGCGATGCCGTACTGCGCGAACAGCTCTTTGGCCTGGTACTCGTGGAAATTCATTCGCTACCTCGAGTGAATGGGGAAGGATCGAGCCTGCGCCGTAGCCACAGCACAGGCTTGGGAGAACGGACGGCGGTGTTACGCACTGCCGGCGCGCGTGCAGTGCGCCGTGGCCATGCGGGGGATGCTCTGATCGGTTTTTCGTAAACGTCACCGTTGCTGTCCGTCTGCAGGCCACAGGACCATCGGTGAAGGCAGACTGGCTGTCTGTCGAGACGATGGGCCGAAGGCATGCGGACGGACAGCAACGGCCCAACGTATCGAAATTAAACCGGTAGGGTGATGTCCAGAAGGCCCGCAGGCTGCGCCGCGCAGCTTGGCAAGACAACCAGTCTTCCCGGCGCCGCGCAACACACCCTGCGGGCCTTCTGGACATCATGACGTTTACGAAAAATCGATCAGAGCATCCCTCACATGGGGAAAACCGCGCAATACGGCCCGGTATTTTCGCGGAAGCGAGAGGGGATGGAAAGGGCTTTGGGCCGTAAATCGGGAATCGTCAATCGTAAATAGGTAAGAGCCGGTGCCCCAAGCTTGCCGAATACCGCGTTTTACGATTCCCGATTGACGATTCCCGATTCCCGCCCCAGCCATTGAGCTAGAACAACAATCTTGCGAAAGTGCGCCCATCCAGGACTGCTACCCCACTCGAGCAACCAACCCGTGTCCAGCCGCGCGATCGTCGACTCGCCCAACAGCACGACCACCCGCCACGAGCTGCTGTTTCTGAACTATTTCAGGCTGGCCCAGGCGCTGGTCTACGTCGGACTGGCCTTCACCCCCTCGGGCATGGGCTGGCCGCACCTGGACAACAGCGAGCTGGCGCGGCTGGTGGCCGCCGGTTATCTGTTGTTCGCGCTGGCGGTGATCTCGATCACCCATCTGACCAAGTCGCTGGGCTGGCTGGGCATCCTGGGCACGCTGCTGCTGGACATCATCGCGGCGGTACTGGCGATCGCGGCGATGAACGAGGCGCGCATCGGCATCGCGATGATGCTGGCGGTGAACCTGGCCGCCGGCGCGCTGCTGCTGCCCTTGCGGCTGGCGCTGTTCCTGGCCGCCCTGGCCACTTTGGGCGTGCTGGGGCGCACCCTGTTTTCCCTGCCCCATACGCCTTCGGTCGACGACCGCGATTTTCTCGAATCGGGCCTGTTCGGCATGGCCTACTTCGCGATCGTGGTGCTGTGCAATGTGCTGGGCCGCCAGCTGCGCGCCAGCGAGGCGCTGGCCGAACAGCGCAGCATCGACCTGGTCAACCTGGCGCAGGTCAACGAGCTGATCATCCGGCGCATGAAGACCGGCGTGATGCTGGTGGACGACGCCAACCGCATCCACCAGATCAACGAGGCGGCGTGGATGCTGCTGGGCAATCCTTCCTCCGACCAGCGCGACCTGGGGCGCGTGGCGCCGGAGCTGTCGCGCCGGCTGTACCACTGGATCACCTCGGGCAAGCTGGACGAAACCGCCACCCAGCTCGCCGACGGCATGCCCGAAGTGGTGCCGCGCTTCAGCCGCCTGGCGCCGAACGACGATTCGCTGGTGCTGATCTTCCTGGACGACACCTCGCTGGTGTCGCGTCGCGCCGAGGAGCTCACGCTCGGTTCGCTCGGCCGGCTTTCGGCGTCGATTGCGCATGAAATCCGCAATCCGCTCGCGGCGATCCGCTACTCCGCGCAGCTGCTGGCCGAATCGCACGAAATGAGCGCCACCGACCTGCGCATGGTGGAGATCATCAACAACCACTGCAGCCGCCTCAACGACATCATCGAAAATATCCTGCAGCTGTCGCGGCGCGAACGTTCGCGTCCCGAAACGTTGAACCTGGGCGAGTGGGCGCACGACTTCGTCGACGAATACAAGCTGGGCAACGACCTGGGCAACGATTCACTGCGCGTGATCGACAACAGTGCCCAGCCGGTGATCGCCGTAGCCGACTCGCAGCAATTGCATCAAGTGGTGTGGAACCTGGTGCAGAACGCGCTGCGCTACGGCCGCATGCCGGGCGAACCGGCGCGCGTGCTGGTGGTGGTGCGCCATGGCGAGCACGGCGTGCCGATCCTGGAAGTGATCGATCGCGGCCCCGGCATCGCCCCCAAAGTGGCGGCGCAGATCTTCGAGCCGTTCTACACGACGCACGAATACGGCACGGGGCTCGGGCTTTATCTCGCGCGGCAGATGGCGGAGGCGAATCAGGCGGCGCTGGAGTACGTGCGCGTGGCCGGCGGCGGCAGTTGCTTCCGGTTGGTATTGACGCCACCGGTGCGGATCGAACCGACGGCCTGAAAGGCCGGGAATCGGGAATCGAAAAAAAGCACGGTTCCGGCAGCCTTGCGAGCGCTCGCTCTGAACTATTTACGACTCCCGATTTGCGATTCCCGGCACTAAGTAGCCCTCACCACCAACGTCGTCGCCATCGTCTGCGACTGCACCGATTGCCCCTGGATCATCGCCAGCACCTTGCGCGCCAGCAGCACGCCGCCTTCCTGCCAGTTCTGCCGCACCGAGCTCAGCGGCGGCAGGAAGGTGGCGCCCAATGGGGTGTCGTCGTAGCCGATCACCGAGACATCGTTCGGCACCGACTGCCCAAGTTCGACCAGCGCACGGATCGCGCCCATCGCCAGCAAGTCGCTGCAGGCGAAGATGGCGTCGAAGCGCACCTTGCGCGCGGCCAGCGAACGCACCGCATCAACACCCGATTCCAGCGTGAAGTCCGCGCGTCGCAGCAACAGCGGCTTGATGCCATGGTGGGCGAGTTCGTCGACGAAGCCGAACAGGCGCTGCGCCATTTCCGGGTGATCGGGATTGCCGATGAACACCGGATGGCGCCGGCCGATGGAAAGAAAGCGCTCGGCCACGATGATGCCGCCCTGGCGATTGTCGCTGCCGACCACGATGTGGTTGTCGCCGCCTTCTTCTTCCGGCGCGCCCCACACCACCATCGGCAAGCCGAGCTTGTCGTACAGGCGCACTGCATCCTGGCGCGCGCCCTGCCCCAGCAAAATCAGGCCGTCGGCCGCCTGCACGGCGGCATTGGATGCGCCCTGGCGGGTGGTCAGCAGCACGCTGTAGCCGGCCGAAGTGAGTTCCTGCGAGATGCCGCCGAGCAGCGACAGCGGGTACGGGTCCCACATGGTGCGCTCGGACGACGGCTTCATTTCCACGATCACCGCCACCGTGTGGCTGCGGCGCAGGCGCAGGTTGCGGGCGCTGACGTTTAACTTGTAGCCATGCTTGCGCGCCAGCGCCTGCACTCGTTCGCGGGTTTCGGCATTGACCAAAGGGCTTTCGCTCAAGGCGCGCGATACGGTGATCTTGGATACCCCTGCCAGCTCGGCCAGGTCCGCCATGGTGAGGCTGGGACGGTGCGCAAGAGGTTGTTTCTTCTTGGCCTGCGTCAAGCGGGACCCCTTATCCGGTGCGTGGGCGCGGTGATCGTTACGGCCGCGCAAGTGTGCCCGAGTACTGCCTGTTCCTCCAATGCAGCCGCCGGACCGACCACATTTTCGCCACGCGAGCGGGCGCAGTATGGTGCGCCGCAGCGATGATATCGATATCTTGATATCGATATCACTCAATCTTATCCTCGCCCACCACAGGCCGGCGGCCGATGAGAAGACCAACCAGAAAATGCCCAGGGGAGAATGCGTGCACAGCCACGATGCGCAAGCCATAGCCATGGAACCGGCCTTTCAGGCTTCCCCCGATCCCTGGCGCCTGGTGCATTCGCGGCGCCCGCTGGGGTTCGAGCTGGCCAAGCTGGAAAGCCTGTACGCGCTCGCCAACGGCACGCTCGGCGTACGCGGTGGGCTGGAGGAAGACCGCAGCCCCAGCCAGGGCAGCCTCCTGACCGGCGTGTGGGAACGCACGCCGATCGAATACCACGAGCGCTTCCCCGGCTTCGCCCGCAGCACCGATACCCGCATTCCGGTACCCGATGGCATCCGCATCGGCCTGCGCCTGGACGACGCACCGGTGCATCTGCGCGAAGGCGAATGGCTGGACTTCGAACAGGCGCTGGATCTGCGTACCGGCTGCCTGGAGCGCACGCTGCGCTGGCGCTCGCCCGGTGGGGCGACCTTGCAGATCGACGCCGAGCGCATCGTCCCGCTGCACGCTCCTAACCTGTTGTGCATCCGTTACCGCGTCACCTCGGTGGACTACAGCGGTCCGCTCACCCTGGAATCGGCGCTGGTCGCCAGCATCGGCGCCGCCGAGCAGGGCGACGATCCGCGCATCGGCGCGCGCATCAAGGGCGGCCTGAGCATCACCGCCTCCGATGCCGATCGCACCCTGGCCTCGATTTGCCAGCGCACGCAGAACAGCCATATTCGCCTGGCCAGCGGCCAGCGCCATCGGCTTACGCAATCGAACCTGGTGTTTGCCCGCGCGGTGATCGAAGACAGCGAAGGCGTGCAGCAGCACTACGTGGCGAACCTGCATCCGGGCGACAGCGTGGTGCTGGAAAAATTCGTCGCCTACGCCTGCAGCCGGCCTGAAGGCGGGGATACCGAAGCATCCCTGCTGGACGCCGTCGCCACCACGCTGGAACGCGCGCTGACGGTGGATTTCGATACCCATCGTGCCGAACAGGCGCGCTCGCTGGCGAAATTCTGGCAGTCGGTGGATCTGGAAATCCATGGCGACGCGGCGATCGAACAGGCGCTGCGTTTCAACCTGTTCCACCTGCTGCAATCGACGCCGCGCGACGGCAGCGGCAGCGCCGCAGCCAAGGGCCTGACCGGCGAAGGCTACGAAGGCCATTATTTCTGGGACGCGGAAGCCTTCATCCTGCCCGTGCTCGCCTTCACCTCTCCCGAGCGTGCGCGCAGCATGCTCGAGTACCGCGTGAACACGCTCGATCGCGCACGCAATCACGCCCGTGAAATGAATCACCCCACCGGTGCGCTGTATGCGTGGCGCACGATCAGCGGCGAAGAGTGCTCGGCGTATTTCCCCTCCGGCTCCGCGCAATACCACATCAACGCGGCGATCGCGTTCGCGATCCGCCTGTATGTGGAATCCTCCGGCGACGTGGATTTTCTCGTGCGCGGCGGCGCCGAAGTGCTGTTCGAAACCGCGCGCCTGTGGCACAACGTGGGCAACTACAACCCGCGCCGCGGCCATGCGTTCTGCATCTGCCAGGTGACCGGCCCGGACGAATACACCGCGCTGGTCGACAACAACTACTACACCAACCACATGGCGCAGCAACATCTGCGCTATGCGGCGTCGGTGGCTTCGCAATTGGGACGCGAGCGGCCGCAGGAGTATGCGCGCATCGCGACGGCGCTTGAGCTGTCCGACAAGGAAATCGCCGCGTGGCTGGCCGCGGCCGATGCGATGTATCTGCCGGTCGATGCGGAACTGGGCATCTTTCCGCAGGACGACGACTTCCTCAACAAGCCGCGCCTGCCGATCGCGCGGCCAAGCGAACACGGCCATCGCCCGCTGCTGCTGCAATTGCATCCGCTGACCATCTATCGCCACCAGGTATGCAAGCAGGCCGACGTGCTGCAGGCCTTCGTGCTGGCCGGCAATACCTTCGACACGGAAAGCAAGCGGCGCAACTTCGATTACTACGAAGGCGTCACCGTCCACGACTCTACGCTCTCGGCGTCCACCTTCAGCATCGTTGCATCGGACGTCGGTTACGCACAGAAAGCGTACGGTTATTTTCTCGATACGCTGCGCGTCGATATCGACAACCTGCATGGCAATACGTCGCACGGCGTGCATATGGCGGCCATGGCCGGCAGTTGGCTGGCGCTGGCCTGGGGTTTCGGCGGCATGCGCGTGGTGGATGGCCGTCCCGCGTTCGCGCCGACCTTGCCTGCGGCGTGGCGTGGTTACCGTTTCGGCGTGCGCTGGCGCGATCACCATATTCGCGTCACGGTGAAAAAGGATCGCGTGGAATACGCGCTCACCGAAGGCGCGCAGCTGGAGATCTTCCATCGCGGCAAGACCGTGGTGCTGCATGCCGGGCACACGGTGAAGCTGTCCTTGCATGCGCCGGCGCGCCCGCCGGTGAAAGGCGTGGTGTTCGATCTCGATGGCGTGATCGCCGATACCGCCGTGGTGCATCACGCGGCGTGGAAGCGACTGGCGGGCGATATCGGCATCGCGTTCGATGAATCGATCGGCGAACGGATCAAGGGCGTGGATCGGCGCGGCTCGCTCGACATCTTGCTCGAGCGCGCCGACCGCACCTATTCGGAGGACGAAAAAGAAGCCCTCGCCTCGCGCAAGAACGACTATTACCGGCAACAGATCGAAAGCTTCGGTCCGCACAACCTGTTGCCGGGCGCACGCAACGCCGTCGAATCGGTGCGTCGCGCCGGCCTGAAGACCGCGCTGGCTTCCGCCAGCCGCAATGCACCGCTTTTGCTGGAAAGACTCGGCATCGCCGACTTGTTCGACTACGTGGTGGACGCCAACCACATCGGTCGCGCCAAGCCCGATCCGGAGATTTTCCTGGCCGCCGCGCGCGGCCTCGGCTTGGAGCCGAGCGAATGTATCGGCGTGGAAGACGCCGCGGCAGGGATCGCCAGCATCCATGCTGCGGGAATGAAAGCTGTAGGCATTGGCCAGGCACCTGCACTGGCCGAGGCGGATCTGCTGCTGCCGAACGTCGCCGCGTTCGATATCAGCTTGTTTACATAAGTCGGCTAACAACAGGCACCGCGATACGTCGTGCCATCACAATCAAAACAGTTGGGGAGAACGTTCGATGAAGACCATGCCAGTCACACGCTTAGCGTTATCGGCGGCCATCACGGCCACGCTCATGTCCGGCGCCGTTTACGCCCAGGACAACGGCCAGACCCAGAATTCCACGGCAGCGCCTACCACCGCCGCGGCGAAAGCCAGCCCCGGTGCTCAGCAGAACGCCAACGCCAAAAATGCCCAGACCCTGCAACAAGTGGTAGTCACCGGCACCGCGAGCTTCGGCGGTATCAAGAAGATCGACGCCAGCTACTCGATCACTTCCATGACCGCGCAACAGATCAAGGAAGCCAATCCCAAGAGCGCGGCCGACCTGTTGAAGGCATCGCCTGGCGTGTATCCGGAATCCTCCGGCGGCCAGACCGGCGCGAACATCGAAGTGGCCGGCTTTCCGGGCGGCGGCGATGCGCCGTACGCGACGTATCAGTTGAACGGCATCCCGCTGTATCCGATGTCGACGTTGTCGTTCATGGAAAACTCCTCGATGTTCCGCCTTGACGACACCATCGATCGCGCGGAAATCGTCCAGGGCGGCCCGTCGGTGCTGTATGGCAACGGCCAGCCTGGCGTCACGGCCAACTTCATCCTGCGCGAAGGCACGGATGTTCCCTCCGGCGACATCGGCTTCACCTACGGCTCCGAAGGCATGTATCGCCTGGACGGCTTCATCGGCTTCAAGGTCGCCAACAACTGGTATGGCAGCATCGGCGGCTTCTGGCGCCGCTCCGACGGTGTGCGCAATCCGCAATTCCCCGCCGACAACGGCGGCCAGCTCACCGCCACATTGACGCGCGACTGGGATAACGGTTCGCTGATGTTCTATGCGCGCGCATTGAAGGATCACAACCAGTTCGTCACCGACACGCCCATTCTCAACCCAGGCGCGGGCAGCTTCTCCAACTACCCGGGCTTCGATGCGCTCACCGGCACCTTCGGCAGCAAGGCCGACCAGCGCGAATTCATCGAGACCACTCCTTGCTCAACGCCAGGCTGCCGACCGGGCGGCGTGGATGTGAATCTCGCCAAGGGCCGCGGCGCGGACATCCGTTTGTTCGGCGCCAACTTCGACTGGGATTTCGGCAACGGCTGGGCGATCTCCGACAAGCTGGGTTTCACCAGTGGCGAAATGAATACGGTTTCGTTCTTCAGCACCGGCGCCAACCCGACCACCCTGGCCGATTACATCGCCAGCGCACAAGCTGCCAATGCGAGCCTTGCCGGAACGACCGCCACGGCCACCTATACCAATGGCCAGGCGGCCGACATGAACCAGAACGTGACCACGCAGGGCTTATGGTACGTGCACAAGGACATCAAAGCGATCAGCAATGAATTCCATGTCAGCAAGGAGCTGTTCGAAGGCAATACGCTGACCGTCGGCAATTACAGCGCCGTGTATAGCGATCACGACACCTGGTACCTCGGCAACAACATGCTGCTGCAGGCGCAAACCAACCCCAACCCGGTCGTGGTCGACCTGAGCAACGGCGTCAACACCTGGCAGCTCACCGATCCGCAAGGCTTCACCAGCGGACCGTCGTTTGCGCTGAAGGAACGTTGGAACGCCTTCAACACCGCCTTTTTCGCCACCGATAGCTGGAAGATCGGCAACTGGCTGATCGACGGCGGCATCCGTGTGGAGCGGCAACAGGCCAGCGGCGGGCTTTCCCAGAACACCACCGGCGACCTGGATAACAACCCCTATACCCTTTACAACAACAGTTCGAGCTATCTCATCCCTGGGTTGACGTACCAGCATTACCTGAAAACCGAGAAGTCCTGGACGCTCGGCGCCAACTACGAGTTCAACCCGAACTTCAGCGCCTACGTCCGCGCCAACCTGGGTATCCACTTCCCCGGTTTCGACGATCTGCGCGGCCTGCCCTCCACGCCGGTGCAGAAGGTCAAGAACTATGAAATCGGCGTCAAATACCAGGCCGACTGGATCTATGCGGACGTAAGCGCCTACCGCCGCCTGTTCTACAACGTGCCGTACACCATCACCCTGGGCAACGGCCAGCAGCAGAGCTTCGTGTACGGTTCGCAGACCAAGGGCGTCAATTTCACCACCACCGTCAAACCGATCGAACATGTCGCCATCACCTTTTCCGGCGATTACATGGACGGCCATTACAACCGCTACATCGGCTGCGTGTCCTACACCGCACAGGACGGCAGTGCGCAGTGCACCAGCATCAACGGCATGCAGTTGCAGCGCCAGCCGAAGTTCCAGTTCCGCCTGACGCCTTCGTACGACATGCCGATGGGCTGGGGCGACATCAAGGCGTGGATCACGTACGAGCACATCGGCAATCGCTACGGCGACCTGATCCAGCAGCAGCCATTGGGCAACTACTACGACCTGAGCTTCGGCGTGCAGGCCAACGTGGGTCAGCACTGGGTATACAGCGTGCAAGGCACCAACTTGACCAACCAGATCGGCATCACCGAAGGCAACTCCCGCCTGTTCGGCTTCGCCAGCGGCGGCGGCGTGATCCTGGCGCGCTCGATCGAAGGTCGCGAGGTGCAGGGACAGATCAAGTACAACTTCTGATGTCCTTCCGCTCCCTCTCCCATTCGGGAGAGGGAGTTTTGCAGGCGTTCGCCCCCTCCCCTCCTTGGGCACCCATGGCCGGGCGCTGTATCCGGCCATGGACTTTCCACTCACGACACGTTGTAGAGTTCGTCCGTCTGTGCCGCCGCGGCGGGCCTTTCGGCCACGCACGGCTGCGGCGCTTACGGCGGGTGAGAGGGTTTTGTTGGCCATCAATTCGTCACCAGGCAGGTCGCCATGAACCGATTCCGCATGATCGCCGCGCTCGCCCTGATCTACATGGTCTTCGCGATACTGCTCAACAGCGTCGGCACGGTCATCCTGCAATCGATCCACACCTTCGGCGTCGACAAGCCGCAGGCGAGCCTGCTGGAGTTCTTCAAGGATCTGCCGATTGCGGTCACGTCCTTCCTGGTCGCTTCGTTTCTTCCCCTGCTCGGGTTTCGGCGCGCGATGATGGTCGCGCTCAGCATCGTTGCCGGCGCCTGCGTGCTGATGCCGTTGTATCCGAGCTTCCGTACCACGGAACTGTTGTTCACCTGCGTCGGCGTGTCGTTCGCGCTGACCAAGGTGGCGGTGTATGCCTCGATCGGCCTGCTTACCGACGATCGCAGCGAGCATGGCCGGCTTACCAACACCATCGAAGGCTTGTTCATGATCGGCGTGCTGTTCGGCGGCTGGCTGTTCAGCGCCTTCGTCGATCGCGGGCAGCCAGCCAATCCGTCCTGGTTGAATGTGTACTGGGTGTTGGCCGTCATCTGCGTGCTGGTGATCGTGCTGCTGGCGACTTCGCACCTGGACGAGTCGGCCGCGCGCACGATCGATACCAAATCGATGCGCGGTTCGCTGCTGGAAATGCTGCATCTGTTCCTGCGCCCGCTGGTGTATGTGTTCCTCACCTCCGCGTTTCTCTATGTGTTGATCGAGCAGAGCTTCAGCACCTGGCTGCCGACGTTCAACAACGAGATCCTCAAGCTGCCCAACGCGATGAGCATCCAGCTCGCCACCATCCTCGCCGGCGCGTCGGCGGTGGGCCGCATCGTTGCCGGGCAACTGCTGCGCCGCATGCGCTGGTACGCACTGCTGAATGTCTGCGTGCTCGGCATGGGCCTGCTGGTGATGCTTACGCTGCCGCTGGCGCAAGGCGTGGTGGCGCGCGCGAACGTCGGCTGGATGAATGCCCCGGCCGCCGCGTACCTGATTCCATTGATCGGCGTGCTGATGGCGCCGATCTATCCGGTGATCAACTCGGTCGCGCTGAGTTCGCTGCCCAAGCCGGCGCACGCGGCGATGACCGGCCTGATCGTGATCTTCTCCGCACTCGGCGGCACGCTCGGTTCGCGCATCACCGCGATCGTCTTTTCACGCTTCGACGGTATCCACGCGTTCTATTTTTCGCTGGTGCCGATGCTGCTGATCCTGGTCACGCTGTTCTTCTTCAAGCGCGAAACCGACCGCGCCGGCACGGCAGCGATCACCATCCCGCTGGCCGGCAAATAGATCCAGGCACGCCCGCTTCCCCCGCTGGAGTTTCCATGAGCTTTCGCCACCTTGGCCTTTCCGGTTTGCTGTTCGCGGCGCTGGCCGCCGCGTCCGGTGCGCATGCCGCGAGCGATCCGAGCTTCACGCTCACCGCCACCGCCGACAACTTCGGCAGCTATTTTCCCAGTTACCTCGCCAACGGTTATTTCTCCACCATGACCTCGCCGCGCGGCACCGAGCCCGCGCGCGCGTACATGGTCGCCTTCATGGACTACGACAGGCGCGATATCTCGCGCCCCGCCGCCATTCCCGGCTGGAGCGAAGTCGACTACAACCCGGGCGGCGGCTGGATCAACGCCACGCGCCTGGACAGGAAGATCTTCGCCGACTACGCACAGACGCTCGACATGTACGACGGCACGCTGACCACGCGCTATCGCTTCGATTACGCCAACAAGTCGACCGACGTGAAGGTCACCACCTTCGTCAGCCAGGCCGACAACCATCTCGCCGCCACGCGGTTTTCCATCACGCCGCATTTCGATGGCAGCGTGGAGCTCTCCTTCCCGATCCGCCTGTGGTCCGAGTACCAGCCACGCCTGCCGATCGGCAGCATGACCGGCGATGAGATGATCGCCGCGGTGATCGCCAGCGGACAGAGCCTCGACAACAAGCCGATACCGACGCCCGACCGCGCGGCCGTGTGGTATCCGGGCTACACGCAAGTGCTTTCCAGCGACGGCGACACCAAGACGTTGACGCTATGGTTGAACGGCCGCGCCAAAGAAGGGTTGAGCATGGCCGAAGCCGCAGCCGTCGAGCTGCCGAAGACGCTGGATATCCAGAGCGTAAAGCTGCAGAAGACCTCAAACCTGCTGTCGCTGCACGTCACCGCCAAGGTAAAGCAGGGCAATACATACACCTTTACCAAGTACCTCGCCGCATCCCGCCAGGACTGGGGTGGCGATGCGCAGGCCGACGTAGCGCTGGCCACGCAGGCGCGCGCCACCGGCTTCGACAGCTTGCTCGCGCGCCATCAGGCCGCGTGGCATGAGCTGTGGAAATCCGACATCGTGGTGGACGGCGATCCGGCCGTGCAGAAGGCCGTGCACTCCGACCTGTATTACCTGCTCTCCAACAGCACCGTCGGCACCGCCTGGCCGATGGGCGCCTGCGCGTTGACGCCCAATTATGCCGGCCACGCCTTCTGGGACAGCGATTCGTGGGTGTTCCCCGCCTTGTTGCTGCTGCATCCGGAACGCGCCAAGCCGATCGTGATGTTCCGCCATCGCACCATGCAGCCTGCGCGCGAACGCGCGATCCAGTACGGCGCGAAAGGCACGATGTATCCGTGGGAATCCGATCCGCAGACCGGCGTGGACAACACGCCGCATTTCGCCTACGGCGTGTATCGCGAGATCCACGTCAACGCCGATATCGCCATCGCGCAATGGCAGTACTACCTGGCCAGCGGCGACGATGCATGGCTCAAGCAGTACGGCTGGCCGGTGATCCGCGAGATCGCGCAGTTCTGGGCCAGCCGCGTCACCTACAACAAGGCCGCGGACCGCTACGAAATCATGCACGTCACCTCTCCGGATGAGGCATACGACGACGTGCCGAATGATTCGTTCACCAACGCCGCGGCACGCAAGGCGCTGCAGATCGCGATCGAAGCGGCACAAAAAGTCGGCGAACCTGCCGATCCGCAGTGGTCGACGATCGCCAGCAAGATGTACATCCCATTCCTCGACAAGGAACAGCGCCATCTGGATTTCGACGAATCGGTACCGCACGACAAGATCACCTGGATGGGTTCGTCGCTGGTCTGGCTGATGTATCCGAACCTCGACCTGCCGATGTCCGAAACGGTGCGCCGCAACGATTTCGACTTCCAGTTGCAGGAGCTCAAGGTACACGGCGACGATCCGAACGAGATGATGATGGTGATGCTCGCCGTCGGCGCCTCCGAACTTGGCGATGCGAAATCCGCCGGCGACTGGATCGAACGCAACCTGGTCGGCTTTCTGAAGCCGCCATTCAATGTGCGCACCGAGACGGTGGCGAACAATGCGGGTTATATCCTGGCCACCTCGGCCGGATTTCTGCAGAGCATGATTTATGGCTTGACCGGCTTGCGCATCGACGACAAGGGGCTCGATGCGGCGTATGCGCCGACGTTGCCGCCCAATTGGAAATCCTTGACGCTGAAGCGGGTGAATTTCCAGGGCAAGCAGTACGACATCACCGTGGAGCGCGATACGCAAGGAAAGGCCACCCTGGTACGCAAGGTCTTGCCATGACGGTGCCCTGCCTGCCTGGCGCGCTGAGACGCCACCGTCACGCGCCATATTCCTTGATTTACGCCATTGGCTTGCGGTTGATGGCTCTGAGTGGGGATTTCGCATGAACAACAAACCTGGCATCGCAGCGCAACCGGCGCAGCTCGGCAGCTTGAAAACGGCATGTCTGTCATTGCTGCTGACCACCTTCATCGCCACCGCCTCCGCCGCCCAGCCCGATCCGGCCAAGACCCGCGCCTACATCGACAAGGCATGGAGCACGCTCACCCGCTCGCAGGACGAATGCAAGTCGCTGGTCGATCCGAAGATAAAGACGCGCCCGGTGATGTACATACCGGCGCAATTCACCGCGCCGAAAGATCTGCTGCAAGCACAGAAGCGCTGCAATATCGACGTGCACACCTTGCCGCGCAGCATCGAGCAGCTCGGCGACGTGGATGCCACCAAGCTGCCGGTACAGGGCCTGCTTTATCTGCCGCATCCCTACGTGGTGCCGGGCGGCTTCTTCAACGAGATGTACGGCTGGGACAGCTACTTCATCCTGCTGGGTCTGGTGGCCGACCATCGTATCGAACTGGCGCGCAACATGGTCGACAACGCGCTGTTCGAAGTGCAGTACTACGGTGGCGTGTTGAATGCGAACCGCACTTACTATCTCAGCAGATCGCAGCCGCCATTCCTTACCCAGATGATGGGGTCGGTGCTCAACGATCCGGCCGCGTTCCGCAGCGCCGATGAAAAACGCGCCTGGCTGGAAGCGGCCTATCCGCTCGCCGTGCGCAACCACGACATCTGGACACGTCCGGAACATCTGGCCGGCAACACCGGCCTGGCGCGCTACTACGATTTCGGCAGCGGCCCGGTGCTGGAAGCGCAGACCAGCGAGTACTACCGCGGCGTGATCAAGTGGCTGCTCGCACATCCGAACGACAACCCCGGCTATCTGCTCAAAGCGCCGGAGCAGCCCGATGCAGCCGAAACCGAACGCCTGAAAACGGCGAGTTGCGACACGCAGACTTCCAAGGTATGCGCCGGCAACTGGCTGGGCGGTTATCGTCTGACCGCCGACTACTACCATGGCGATCGCGCGATGCGCGAATCGGGTTTCGATACCAATTTCCATTACGGCCCGTTCGGCGGCTCCACCCATCACTATGCGGACGTGAGCTTGAACAGCCTGCTGTATCGCTATGAGCTGGACCTGCACGACTTCGCCCAGCAACTGGGCAAGACCGCCGATGCCGAACGCTGGGCGCAGGCCGCGGCGGCGCGCAAGCAGGCGATGGACAAATACCTGTGGCGCCCGGAGTTCGGCATGTACCGCGATTACGATTTCGTCGCCGGCAAGCCGTCCGACTCGCCCTACCTCACCACCTTCTATCCGCTATGGGCCGGTGCAGCGTCAGCGCAGCAGGCGGCCTCGGTGCGCGGCAAGCTTGCCATCTTCGAATTGGCCGGCGGGCTCGCCATGGACAACAAGCCCAGCGGCGCGCAATGGGATGCGCCCTTCGGCTGGGCGCCGACCAACTGGCTTGCCGTCGCCGGCCTCGACAAATACGGTTTCCATGACGATGCGCATCGCATCGCCGGCAAGTTCAACGCGACGATCGATCGCGGCATCGCCGAGGACGGCACCATCCGCGAGAAATACAACATGGCCAGCGGCAATGCCGACGTGAAGATCAGCGCGGGCTACACCGCCAACGTGATCGGCTTTGGCTGGACCAATGGCGTGTATTTGATGATGGAAGAATTATTGGGCAGCGCGAAGGCGAAGGCTGCTGTCGCGCAGTGAACGAATGTCGGGGTGTGAATCCCGACATTCACGCACTGTCATGTTGGGGTTTGCACCCCAAGCTACGTTGATCGCCAATGGAGGGAATCATGGGTACATTGCGCTGCTTATGGTTTGCAACGGCCGCACTGTTTTGCGCAGCACCTTCTGCGCAAGGCACTGCACCTGGTGTCAAACCCGACGGTACTGTTACCGCGCCCGCGATCAGCATTCCGTATTCCGCCTACGCCTCGCCCGAAGCACGCACATTCTTTCCCAGGATGCTCGCTGACGGCAGCAAGGCACCGCCGATCACCGCACCCATCGAGCAGAGCCGCGCCTTCTACGATCGCCTCAACAGCGACCGCGTCGCGCGCATGGAAAAGCTCTATCCGGTGAAGACGCACAGCGAAACGATCGCTGGCGTGAACACGGACGTGGTAGTGCCGGCGCAAGGCGTGTCGTCGGAAAACAACCATCGCGTGCTGATCAATCTGCATGGCGGCGCGTTCCTGTGGGGCGCCCATAGCGGCGGGCTGGTCGAGGCGATCCCGATCGCCAGCATCGGGCGCATCAAGGTGCTCACGGTCGATTACCGGCAAGGGCCGGAGCACACCTTCCCCGCCGCCAGCGAGGATGTGGAAGCGGTCTATCGCGCCCTGCTCAAGCACTACAAGCCTGAAGAGATCGGCATCTACGGCTGCTCCGCCGGCGGCATTCTCACTGCCGAGGCGGTGGCGCGGCTGATTACCGACAAGCTGCCGGTGCCCGGCGCCATCGGCACCTTCTGCGGTTCGCTGCTGGACATCGACGGCGATGCGTCCTACATCGGCCCGCTGTTGAACGGCCAGGGCGTACCCGAGCACCGGCTGATGCTCGCCGACCTGCCCTATTTTCACGGCGCCGATCCGCGCGACCCGTTGGTGCAGCCCGGCCTGTCGCCCACGCTACTGGCGAAATTTCCGCCCACGCTGCTGATCAGCGGCACCCGCGATGCGGTGCTGAGTTCAGTGCTGGCCAGCCAGCAACGGCTGGACCGGGCCGGGGTGCAGACCGAGCTGCACGTATGGGAAGGCATGTGGCATTCCTTCTTCTCCGATCCGGAGCTGCCCGAGTCGCAGGACGCCTATCACGTGATCGTGAGGTTCTTCCTCCACCACCTCAGCCGTTGACGGACACAAACACGCCGCGCTTTGCACTTGCGGGTGCGGCGAGTATCCTGAACGGAAACTCAACCTATCGCCTCTGAATCATGAGCCAACAGACCGTACTGGTCATCGACGACGAACGCGACATCCGCGAGCTGCTCACGATCACGCTCGGCCGCATGGACCTGAAGGTCGATGCCGTCGGCACGGTCGCCGAAGCTCGCCAGGCGCTTTCCGAACGCAGCTACGACTTGTGCTTCACCGATATGCGGTTGCCCGACGGCAGCGGCCAGGAAATCATCGAGCTGATCGCGGCCGACTACGACGAAACGCCAGTGGCGATGATCACCGCCTACGGCAACGTTGACGCCGCCGTCACGGCGCTGAAGGCCGGTGCGTTCGATTTCGTGTCCAAGCCGGTGGACATCCAGATGCTGCGCCGGCTGGTGCGCACCGCGCTGAAGCTGGCCGAAGAAAAGCGCACCGGCGCCGGCGCGGGCCCTGCCGCGACCGGCTCGAGCGATCGGCTGATCGGCGACTCCACCGCCATGCAGCAGGTGCGCAGCACCATCACCAAGCTCGCGCGCAACCAGGCGCCGGTATACATCGCCGGCGAATCGGGCGTGGGCAAGGAGCTGGTCGCACGGCTCATCCACGAACAGGGGCCGCGCGCCAGCGGCCCGTTCGTGCCGGTGAACTGCGGCGCGATTCCGTCCGAGCTGATGGAAAGCGAATTCTTCGGCCATCGCAAAGGCAGCTTCACCGGCGCGGTCGCCGACAAGGAAGGCCTGTTCCAGGCCGCGCACGGCGGCACGCTGTTCCTCGACGAAGTGGCCGAGCTGCCGCTGCACATGCAGGTGAAGCTGCTGCGCGCAATCCAGGAAAAAGCCGTGCGCCCGATCGGCGCGCGCGAGGAAGTGGCGGTGGACGTGCGCATTCTCTCGGCCACGCACAAGAACCTCGCCGCGTTGGTCGACCAGGGCCAGTTCCGCCAGGACTTGTTCTACCGCATCAACGTGATCGAACTGCGCGTGCCGCCCCTGCGCGAGCGCCGCGGCGACGTACCGCTGCTGGCCGACTATGTGCTGCGCCAGCTCGCCGCCAAAAGCGGCGGCGGCGCGCCTGTGCGCCTGCTTCCCGAAGCGCGCCAGGCGCTGGAGGATTACGACTTTCCCGGCAACGTGCGCGAACTGGAAAACATTCTCGAACGTGCCGTGGCGATGTGCGACGGCGACCGCATCGACGCCAGCGACCTGATGCTGCCGCAGCGCCCGGCCCGGCATGCCGCCGAAATCAGCCCCGCGGCGCACGCCAGCCACCACGCACCCGCAGCGGCGTACGCGCAAAGCCAGCCGCCCGCGGCGGCGCCGGCGCAAACGCCATCCAGCGAATTGCCGCTGGACGACTACATCAGCAACCTCGAACGCACCGCGATCATGAAAGCGCTGGAAGAGTCGCGCTACAACAAGACCGCGGCGGCGCGGAAGCTGGGCATTACGTTCCGCGCGTTGCGCTATAAGCTGAAGAAGCTTGGCATTGATTGACGCCGTAGGTTGGGGTGCAAACCCCAACGTGGTGATCTTTCATGCATCGCGATGTTGGGGTTTGCACCCCAACCTACGGGTTAACGGGCATTGCGCGGTGCGTCGCGCAACGCATCGCGCACGGCATGCAATAGCGATCGCGTGCTGACCGGCTTGTTCAAGCGCCGCATGCGGTTGCCGTCGGGCATGCGCAGTTTCGCCGAATCGGGCGGATCGTCCGCGCGGCACAGCACCACCACGCCGCTGCGATAGCCGTATTGGCTGAGCGCCGCCAGCGTGCGCTCGCTGGTGAAAAGGCTCATGTCCGCGTCCATCACCACCAGGTCGGGCAGGCCGCAGGCCTCGATCCATTGCAGCGCGGCGGTGCCGCTCTGGCTGCCGTGCACCTCATAGCCCCAGGCATCGAGCGTATCGCTAAGCAAGGTGAGCTGGCCGGCCTCTTCCACCACCAGCAGCACGTGCTCGGCGTTGCCGTGCAGGTTGGCGTCGCTTTCGGCCAGGCTCGATGGTTCGGCCAGCGGACGCGCCAAGGGAATGTAGAGATCGAAACAACTGCCTTCGTTGACGATGCTGTCCAGGCGCATCACCCCGCCATGGCTGTAGACGATGCGCCGGCACGACAAGAGGCCCAGGCCGGTGCCGCCTTCCTTGGTGGTGAAGAACGGTTCGAACAGGCGCTTGCGCACGTCTTCGGTCATGCCGATGCCGGTGTCGGTCACCGTCAGGCGCACGTAGTCGCCCGGCTGCGCGTCTTCGTGATCGAGGAAAAAGTCCTGCTCCAGCTTCGCCTTGCTGGTGGCCACGCGCAGCACGCCGCCCTGCGGCATCGCCTGGATCGCGTTGAGGCACAGGTTGAGCAGGCATTGCTGCAGTTCGGTGTGATTGCCTTCGAAGGTGAGCTGCGGATCGGACACTTCGATATCCAGCGTCACCGCGCGCGGCACGCTGCCCTGCAGCAGCAAGGACAAGGCGTCGACCAGCGCCTGCACCTTCACCTGCTCGGCGCGGCGCGCGCCGCGCGCAAACGACAGCATCGACTGCACCATTTCCAGCCCGCGCCGCCCGCAGTCGCGCACCAGTGCGCCGAGGCGCGCCAGCCGCGGATCGTCCTGGTAATCCTGCAGGCTGTCGCCGGCCAGCAGCAGCGGCTGCAGCAGGTTGCGCAGATCGTGGCTCAGACCGCCGGCGAGCATCGCGAGGCTTTCGAAACGCTGGATGCGGATCAGCTCCGCCTCGGCGTGGGCGCGTGCGCGGTGCTCGTCGGCCTCGTGCAGCGCGCGGCGCACCGCGCTGGCCAGGCGTGCGGGATTCTGCTTGAGAATGTAGTCGGTCGCGCCTTCGCGCAGCGCGGCGATGGCCGCTTCCTCACCCAGCGTGGCCGATACGTAGATGAAGGGAATGTCCGCGCTGTGATCGCGCAGCAGTTCCAGCGCGCGCTGTCCGGAAAAGCCGGGCATGCTCAGGTCCGACAACACGATGTGCGGCTTGAACGCCTTGAGCGTTTCCACGAACGCCGGCTCGTCGTCGACCAGGCGCACCTCGTAATCGATACCGTCGGCCTGCAACTCGGTGAGCACCAGCTCCGCGTCGAGCGGGCTGTCCTCCACCTGCAGGACCCGTATACGGGGCAAGGCGCGTTGTTGGCTGGACTTGTCGGGCATTCCTTGACGTTTTCCCCAGTGGTCTGACCATCATATTTCAATTGACGAGGCGTAAATCGGGAATCGTCAATCGTAAATAGTTAAGAGCGGTCACCCTGCAGGCTTGCCGTAACCCGGCTCTTACCATTCCCGATTGGCGATTGGCGATTTACGCTTCCCGGCTCCAATTCCCCCCGGGCGATTCCCCTACCCCGGCCCCTGATTCAGCACCGCCCAGAACTGCCCGAGCGTGCGTACTGCCTGGAAAAACTGGCCCACGTCCACCGGCTTGATCACGTAACCATTGACGCCCAGGTCCCAGCTGCGCGCCAGATCGGTTTCCTCGCGCGAGGAAGAGAGGATCACCACCGGCAGATGGCGGAAACGCTCGTCCGCGCGCATCTGCTTGAGCACGTCCAGCCCGTTCATGCGCGGCATCTTGATGTCCAGCAGCACCACCACCGGATCGTCCTCGGGGCGTCCGGCGAAGCTGCCGCGCGCGTACAGCCAGTCCAGCCCGTCGACGCCGTCTTCCAGGTGGATCACCGGATTGGCCAGATGCGCCTGCCGCAGCGCATCCACCGTCATCTCCGCATCGACGGGGCTGTCTTCGATCAGCAGGATGGGGCGCAGCCGGGCGTGGTTCATAGCGTGGACGACGGCGGCTCGATGGCCGACAAGGTGAAGTGGAAACGGGCGCCGCGTCCCGGCTCGCCTTCGGCCCAGACCCTGCCCCCGTGGCGCATCACGATGCGCCGCACGTTGGCCAGCCCGATGCCGTTGCCGGGAAATTCGCTGGCTTTGTGCAGTCGCTGGAATACACCAAAAAGCTTGTCGACGTAGCGCATATCGAAGCCGGCGCCGTCGTCGGCCACGGTGAATTCGTAGTCGCCGCCGTCGGCTTGCCGCACCGACACGTCCACGTGCGCGATCTCGCGCTGGCCGGTGTACTTGACCGCGTTGCCGATCAGGTTCTGCCATACGGTGCGCAGCATGTTCTCGTCGCCGACCACCACCGGCAGCGCGTCGATGCGCCAGATGATGCGCCGGCCCGGAGCTTCGGATTCGGCCAGCGCGCAGGTTTCCTCCACCAGCGCCTTCATGTCCACCGCCTGCAGGCGCAGCGCGCCGCGGCCCAGGCGCGAGAACACCAGCAGGTCTTCGATCAGCTGCGCCATGCGGAACGATGCGTCGCGGATCACGCTGAGGTAGTGGCGGCTGGTGCCGTCGACCTCTTCGCCCAGGTGGTCTTCCAGCTTCTGCGCGAACGCGGTGATATGCCGCAGCGGCGCGCGCAGGTCGTGCGAGACCGAATAGCTGAAGGCCTCCAGCTCGCGGTTCACGTCGGAAATCTGCGCCACCTTGCCTTCCAGCTGATGGTTGAGCTCCTTCACTTGCTGCTCGACCAGCGCCCGCGCGGTGACGTCGCTGACGGTCAGCAGAAGCACCGGGCTTTCGCTGTCCTGCTGCTGCAGGCGGCGGGCGTTGATCACCACGTGGCGTTCGACGCCGTCGATGGTGCGCTGGGTGAGTTCGAAATCCCACAGTTCGCGATCGCGCGAGAGCACGTCGCGCAGGCGCTGCAGCAGCACTTCGTCCGCCCAGGCGCCCTGGCCCAGGTCTTCCAGGTATTCGGCGCGGCTTTCCTCGGCCACGCCGTACAGTTCGCTGAAGGCGGCGTTCACCAGCAAGGTGCGCAGGTTGTGATCGAGCAGCGCGATCGGTTCGCGCACCGCCTGCAGGATCATCTGCGAGCGTTGCACTGCCTGCCGTTCGCGCACTTCGGCACGCAGGCGCCGGCCGATCTGGCGCTCGGACACGATCACCACGATCGTCAGCATCACCAGTTGCGCCAGCGCGGTGAGCGACAGCACCAGGCGGCTGTTGTCCGATTGCCGGCGGGCGGCGTCGCGGCGCTGCTGCAGCGCGGTTTCCGCGTTGGCGACGATCTTGTCGGCGATCTCGTCGATATGGAACAGCGCGCCGGCGTCGCGCAGGGCCTGCTCGGCGCCGCCGCGGTCGTTGTGCCGGTAGCGTTCCACGGCCTGGTGCAGCAGCGCCAGGCGGCCGTTCTCCACCGCGCTCAGCTGTTCCACCAGATGCTGCTGCGCGGGGTTGTCGGCGGTGAGGCGGCGCAATTCGTCGAGCTGGGCGGGAATGGCGGTTTCCGCGTTCAGCGCCACCGTTTCGGCATGGCTGGCGGGATCGTCCGCAAGCAGGTGCTGGATCGCCGATTCGGCCGCATGCGTCTGGTCGGCGATGCGATAGACCAGCGTCTGCGCCTCGGCGGTACGGGTCACCAGTTCGCCGGCGCGCAGCGATTCGCGCGAGCTGCCGCGCGTGATCATGTACGGCAACGCCACGATCACCAGCACCGCAAGCAGCAGGCCGCCGGTGCGCCAGGGCATCGTCGCTACTTGTCGCATTCCCCCTGGAATCATCGGCCCTTGATCCGTGCACGCTGCGGCATGATGCATGCATTCTGCGCATGTTTTGCGACGACTGACCAGTGCGAAAGCGCTTTCCTTACAGGGAGATGCGCTCCGAAGTGATTGCCCCGGCTTCCGGAGCTTCGGCAGCGCCCGCAAACCGCATCGTCATCCGAGAAACAGACGGCGAAACCGGTTCGATCCCTACCTGGCCACCGCTCCCGCCGCGGCGCACGCGGAGGGAGCGGCCGCGCTACCGGTACGGGCTCATCGCCGCCGGCCGCGCGGAAACGGCCTGGCCCCACTGCTTGTTCGGCGTCGCCTGCATCGTGAAATGCAGCTCGCCGCCGGCCAGGATGTCGGCGTGTTTCAGGTACACGCGATCCAGCGGCTTGCCGTTCAAGGTGACTTCGCCGACGTAAGGGTGCGCGTTGTCGAATGGCGCGGCGGTCACGGTGAAGCTGCGGCCGTTGCCCAGGCGGATCGCCGCGCGCGGCACGAACGGCCGGCCGATGGCGTATTCGTCGCTGGCCGGCGTGACCGGGTAGAAGCCCAGCGCGGTGAAGATGTACCAGGCGGACATCTGGCCCAGGTCGTCGTTGCCGATCAGGCCGGCAGGACCGGGGCCGTATTCGCTGTCCATGATCTGCTTGAGCCGTTGCTGCGTTTTCCACGGTGCGCCGGCGTAGTCGTACAGATAGGCGATGTGGTGGCTGGGCTCGTTGCCGTGCGCGTACCAGCCGATCAGGCCGGTGATGTCTTCCACGTTCTTGAAGATGGATGGATCGACCTTGGCGCCGAACAGTTCGTCCAGCTTGTGCACGAAGGCCGCGTCGCCACCCATCGCGGTGATCAGGCCGGCCACGTCCTGCGGCACGTACCAGGAATACTGCCAGGCGTTGGCTTCGGTGTAGTCGTCGCCGTAGCCGGCGCTGGCGGGATCGAACGGCTCGCGGAACTGGCCGTTGGCAAGGCGCGCGCGCATGAAGCCGGTCTTCGGATCCCATACGTTGCGCCAGTAGCCGGCACGTTTCTCGAAGGTGTCGTAGACCTCGTGCTTGCCCATCGCCTTGGCCATCTGCGCGATGGCCCAGTCGTCGTAGGCGTATTCCTGGGTCTTGGAGCCGCCTTCCACTTCCTTGTCGATCGGCACGTAGCCGAGCTTCATGTAGTCGGCTAGGTCACCGTAATCGCCGTAGGTGGCCGTGGACACCATCGCCTTCAGCGCCTGGTCGGCGTCGAAGCCGCGGATGCCCTTGAGATAGGCGTCGGCGATGATCGCCACCGAGTGGTAGCCGGTCATGCACCAGGTTTCCAGGCCCTGGTAGGCCCACACCGGCAGCATGCCGAACGGGCTGGCCTGTTGCGCGGCGAGCAGCGAGCGCACGAACTGGCTGGTGCGGTCCGGATGCAGCAGGATCATCAGCGGCTGCTGCGCGCGGTACACGTCCCAGACCGACCAGCTCGAATAGAAATCGAAGCCGTCGGCGCGATGCACCTGATAGTCCGGACCGCGGTACTCGCCGTTCACGTCCATGCTCAGGCTCGGCGACATCAATGCGTGGTACAGCGCGGTGTAGAACTGCGTGCGCAGCGCCTTGGGTCCGTCCACGTCGATCGGCGCGAGCGCCTGGTTCCAGGCTTCCAGCGCGGCGTGGCGCTGCCCATCGAAATTCCAGCCCTTGCCGTCCTGATCCAGATTGGCGATGGCGTTGGCTTCGCTGACCGAAGAGATCGCGACCTTCACCAGCAAGGGCTGCTGCAGTTCGCCGAAGTCGAACACGCCCACGAGCGCGCGGCCCTTCTGCGCGTTCTGGTCCTGCGGCTGGTAGCCCGGCCCCTTGAAGCCCTTGTAGACCACGTCGGTTTCGCGGTTGTAGAGCTCGCGCGAGCGCAGCGGCTGGTTGAAGCGCATGGCGAAGCACAGCTCGCGGCCCGGCGCCCAGCCACGGGTGGTGCGGCAACCGGTGACGGTGCCGTCGGCGCGCACCTCGAGGTTGGACCACAGCACCTTGCCGGGATAATCGTAGATGCTCGGGCGCAGGTCGAGCAGCAGATGCGCCGGCTTGCCGGCCGGGAAACTGTAGCGATGCCAGCCCACGCGGCGGTTGGCGGTAAGTTCTGTGCGCACGCCGTAGTCGGCCAGCGTCACCGCGTAGTAGCCGGCCTGCTCCACCTCGGTGGCATGGTCGAAGCGTGAGCGATAGCCACTGCCTGGCACCTTCTCGTCGCCCGGATCGAGCTTCACCTCGCCGGCGATCGGCATCACCAGCACGTCGCCCAGGTCCGAATGGCCGGAACCGGAGAAATGCGTATGCGAGAAGCCCATGATGGTGGGGTCGTTGTATTGGTAGCCGGCGGCCCATTTGTAGGCGTGCTTGAAGTCGGGCATGGCGGTGTCGGGCGACAGCTGCACCATGCCGAACGGCACCGTGGCGCCGGGAAACACGTGGCCATCGCCGCCGGTGCCGATGCGCGGATCGACTTCCGGGGCATGCGGTTCCACGGCCTGGGCCGTGCAGGTGGCGCCTAGCGAAGCGGCCACGAAGAGGGCAAGACAGGAACGAAGCAGGCGATGGTTCATTGGATAGGGGCCTGTTAATGTCTTCGGTTGGAAACGGGCTGGGGAGCCCGCAGAAAACCCTCCACGGCGCCTGCGTTTCCGCTGGAAAAGGGCCGGGTAGGATAGGACGGTTTGGATCGTTCCAAGGCGTCCGGAAGCTAACACTGGGGAAGGAGGCTTGGCATGCTGCACTGCAGGATCACGAATTTGCAGGTTCGGGTACATTTGGATCGTTACAAAGGCGAGGTTCTGGCATAAATGGGGAACACACCGCCAGTCGGCCGCAAGGTCACCCTGAGCGATATTGCCGCGGGCTGCGACGTCTCCCGCGCGACGGTTTCGCTTGTCCTGCGGGGCAGCCCGCTGGTCAACAAACACACCCGCGCGCGCGTCGAGGAAGAGCTGCGCCGCCAGGGTTACGTCTACAACCGCGCGGCGGCGAACCTGCGCCGGCGCACCTCCTCGAGCATCGCGCTGGTGCTCAACGATCTGGCCAATCCATTCTTTGCGGAATTCGCCGCCGGCGTGGACGAAATCCTCGGCGACACCGGTTTCGTAACACTGCTGGGCAGCACGGGCGAATCGACCGAACGCGAACTGGCGGTGCTCGGTTCGCTGATGGAGCACGGCCCCGCCGGCATCATCCTGTCGCCCGCCGAGGGCAGCGATGCGCAGCAGATTCTTTCCGCGGTGGGTTCGCTCACGCCGCTGTTGCTATTCAACCGTGAAGTGAGCGGCGACGTTGCCGCGTGCGATCACTGGGATCGCTTGTTCCTGGACAACCAGCGCGGCGCGCGCCTGGCCACGGAACACTTGATCGAACAGGGCCACAAGCGCATTGCGTTCTACGGCGGACATCTGAGTTCCAGTTCCTGCCGCCAGCGCCGTGCCGGCTATACCGAAGCGATGAAGGCCGCGGGTTTGCCGATCGATCCGAGCTGGATCGTCGAATGCGTTCCCAATCGCCTGGATGCGGTCGCGCAGAGCGATCAACTGTTCCGAGGCAAGAGCGCACCGACCGCCGCCGTCTGCTACAACGACGCGGTGGCGCTGGGCCTGATGTTGGGCCTGCACCAGCGCGGCCTGCAGCCGGGCACCGATTTCGCCCTTACCGGTTTCGACGACATCGCCGAAGCCGCCGTCAGCGCGCCGCCGTTGACCACGCTGGCGGTGACGCCACGTGACCGCGGCCGGCAAGCCGCCGAATTGATCCTGCAACGCGTGCGGGATCCATCCCCACCACCCCATCAAACCATCGCGCCCGTGCAATTGCTGGTACGCGCGAGCAGCTGTCCGCCACACGACTAACGGATTTCCTCATGGCTTTTACCGCAGTTACCCCGCCGTCTTCCGGATCGTCGACGGCCTCCAACGATACCCGCTACACCTACTTCCCCATGGCGCTCACCGTCATCACGACGGTGTTCTTCATGTGGGGCTTTCTCACCTGCCTCAACGACATCCTGATCCCGCATCTGAAAGCGGTGTTCGAACTGAACTACACCGAGGTGATGCTGGTGCAGTTCACCTTCTTCGGCGCGTATTTCCTGATGTCCTTGCCGGCCGGTCGCGTGGTGGCGCATCTGGGCTACAAGAAAAGCATCGTGGCGGGTTTGATCATCGCCGGCATCGGCGCGCTGGGCTTCTGGCCGGCGGCCGGCCTGCGCTGGTATCCGGCGTTTCTGGGCGCGCTGTTCGTGCTCGCCACCGGCATCACGCTGCTGCAGGTGGCGGCCAATCCCTACGTGGCGTTGCTCGGGCCTGAAAAAACCAGTTCCAGCCGCCTTACGCTGGCGCAGGCGCTCAATTCGTTCGGCACCACCATCGCGCCGATCTTCGGCAGCCTGCTGATTCTTTCCACCCAGGTGAAGAGCGCGGCGGAGATCGCCAGCCTTTCGGCCAGCGAGCAGATGCTCTACCGCGCGCAGGAAGCGCAGTCGGTGCAGACGCCGTACATCGGCCTGGCCGTGGTGCTGGTGCTGCTGGCGATCTTCGTGTGGCTGTTCCGCCTGCCCGCGCTGGAGGAAAGCACCGAACAGGCCGACACCAGCCATCACACCTTGCTCGATGCGCTGCGCTATCCGCACGTGCTGTTCGGCGTGCTCGGCATCTTCTTCTACGTGGGCGCGGAAGTGTCGATCGGCAGCTTCCTGGTGAATTATCTCTCCGAGCCGCAGATCGGCCACATGAGCGAACAGGATGCCGCGCACTACGTGTCGTTCTATTGGGGTGGCGCGATGGTCGGCCGCTTCATTGGCTCGGTGCTGTTGGCGAAGATGTCGCCGCGCAAGCTGCTGAGCGCGTTCGCCGCCGTCAACATGCTGCTGCTGATCACCACCATGACCACCAGCGGCACCGCGGCGGTGTACAGCGTGGTGGCGATCGGCCTGTTCAACTCGATCATGTTCCCGACCATCTTCTCGCTCGGCATCGAGCGCATGGGTCCGCTCACCGGCAAGGCCTCCAGCCTGCTGATCATGGCGATCGTCGGCGGCGCCCTGCTGCCCACGCTGCAGGGCGCACTGGCCGACAGCATCGGCATCCAGCACGCCTTCGTGCTGCCGGCGCTTTGCTACGCGTACATCGTGTTCTACGGCTTGCGCGGTTCGGCCATCCGCAGCGCACCCGTCGCACCGCAGTAACCCATCGGCACCCTCTCCCTTTCGGGGAGAGGGCGGGGGTGGGGGCGAATCTTGCCGAACGCCTGAGCACGCCCCGATACACACATCTCCCCCATCGGGGAGAACAACAAAAAACCACACACGCTTTCTACTCGGGGTCTTTGATGAAACGTTCCATCCTCTGCTTCGGCGAGGCTTTGATCGATATGCACGGCGAAGGCAGCGATGGCCACGGCTTTGCACGCCATTTCGTACCGTTCGCCGGCGGCGCGCCTGCCAACGTGGCGGTCGCCATCGCCAAGCTCGGCGCCCATGCGCGCTTTGCCGGCATGCTGGGCACCGATCGCTTCGGCGATTTCCTGCTGCACAGCCTGCAGCAGGCCGGCGTGGATACCGCCGACGTCGTACGCACTGGCGAGGCCAACACCGCGCTGGCTTTCGTAACGCTGGATGCGCGCGGCGAACGCAGCTTCGCGTTCTACCGGCCGCCGTCGGCCGACCTGCTGTTCCGCATCGAGCATTTCCGTCCGCAGACGTTCAACGACACCGCGGTGTTCCACATCTGCTCCAACAGCATGACCGATACGGATCTGGCCGACGTCACGCTCACCGGCATGCGCCGCGCGCGCCAGGCCGGTGCGCTGGTCAGCTTCGATCTCAACCTGCGTCCGGCGCTGTGGCCGCGCGGCGTGGAAGCGCGTGCGCATGTGTGGCCGGCCCTGCTGCTGGCCGACGTGGTGAAGCTCAGCGCCGAGGAATTCCACTGGCTTGCCGATAGCGAAGGCGAGGAAGCGGTGCTCGAGCGCTTGTGGACCGGCAACGCGCGTTTGCTGGTCGTCACCGACGGTTCCAAGCCACTGCGCTGGTTCCATCCCGATGCGGACGGCGAGCTGCCGTGCTACGACGTACCGATGGTCGACAGCACCGGCGCCGGCGATGCGTTCGTCGGCGGCCTGCTGTACCAGTTCGCCGAGCAGGGCCTCACCGCCGCCCATCTCGACGCCTGGGTGGCCACGCTGCCGCGCCTGCATGCGGCGCTGCGCTTCGCCAGCGCCTGCGGCGCGGTGGCGGTGACGCGGCATGGCTCGTTCGCCGCGATGCCGCACGCGACCGAGGTCGAACAATTCATGGAGACGTACGCATGACGACATCCCCTCAAAACGCCGCGGATTTCCGTTCCGAAACCTTCCTGCGCGAGCACATCGCGCAAACCATGGCGTTCTACCATCCGCGCGCGATCGATCCGGCGGGCGGCTTCTTCCACTACTTTCTCGATGACGGCACGGTGTACGACGCCAGCCATCGCCACCTGGTAAGCAGCACGCGCTTCGTCTTCAACTACGCGATGGCGGCGATCGAGTTCGGCAAGCCGGAATACTTTGACGCTACGCGCCACGGCCTGCGCTACCTGCGCGACGTGCATCGCGATGCCAGCACCGGCGGCTATGCCTGGACGCTGCGCGACGGCAAGCCGGAAGACCGCACCAATCACTGCTACGGCGTGGCGTTCGTGCTGCTCGCCTATGCCACCGCGTTGAAGGCCGGCATCACCGAAACCGCCGCCTGGATGGACGAAACCTGGAACCTGCTGGAAAAGCATTTCTGGGATGCCGACGCCAATCTCTACCGCGACGAAGCCGATCCGGAGTGGCGCTTCAGCACCTATCGCGGCCAGAACGCCAACATGCACATGTGCGAGGCGATGCTTGCCGCGTACCAGGCCAGCAAGGAGCCGCGCTATCTCGATCGTGCGTTGACGCTCGCGCGTACCATGACGCAGCAGCAGGCCAAACTTGCCAACGGCCTGGTGTGGGAGCACTACCACGTCGACTGGAGCATCGACTGGGACTATCACCGCGACGATCCCAAGCACCTGTTCCGTCCGTGGGGTTTCCAGCCCGGCCACCAGACCGAGTGGGCGAAGCTGTTGATGATCATGGAGCCGCTGTTGCAGGAACGCGGCCAGCAGGAAGCATGGATCCTGCCTACGGCGCAGCACCTGTTCGACACCGCGCTGGCGCGCGCATGGGATCCCGACCACGGCGGCATCTGCTACGGCTTCGCGCCGGACGGCAGCATCTGCGACGGCGACAAGTATTTCTGGGTGCAGGCCGAATCGCTGGCCGCCGCTGCGCTGCTGCATGCACGCACGAGCGATGCCAAATACGACGATTGGTATATCAAGCTGTGGACGTATTCCTGGGAGCACTTCATCGATCACCAGCATGGCGCGTGGTATCGCATCCTCACCCAGGACAACCGCAAGTACAGCAACGAGAAAAGCCCCGCGGGCAAAGTGGATTACCACACCATGGGCGCGTGCTATGAAGTGCTGGCGTTGATCCGCCATGGCGGGAAACCGTGAGCTAGCCTTCCGACTTACCGTCATGCCCCACCAAGCCCGCGCACTGCGGGCTTTTTTATTCCCCCGGCAAAAACCGGGCCGTTTCACCGGCTGCGAAAATGCTGCGGCGCAGCTTGTCCGCGGCCTTTCCCTCTTATTATCTTAAAATACGACAATTGAAATCCGGCTCGAAGTGGCCTTGATTCTGGGTTAGCAACACAAGGCTGTTTCGCGCCGAAAGCTGGCGAACATCGAAGGGGCGGTCCTGCGGCCGTGGTGTTTTCCAGCGGGGATGAGTGCGACGTCGACATGTGCAATGCCGACGGGGAGTAGCACTGTGTCACATGACATCGCATTCGTATTCGTGGTTGGCAACGTAGTTCCACGCGGAGGGGTAATCGATGCAACGCAACCCAATGGCACACTCGGTGCGCCTGGCGCTGGCAGCAGTAGGCATGGCCAGCGCGTTCGGCTACAGCATGCAGGTACACGCACAAACCAGCGCACCGGCGCCATCAACAGCAGCCACCGCCGCACCTGCCCAAGGCAACGGTGCAGGCGATGACGGCAGCACGAACAAGAACGACAACAAGAAGAAAGCCACCAATCTCACCGCGATCACGGTCACCGGCCAGCTCGCCGCGATCCAGCGTGCCGAGTCGATCAAGCAGAACGCCGTCAACGTCGTCGACTCGATTTCGGCCGAAGAAAACGGCAAATTCCCTGACCCGAACGTCGCCGACGCCCTGCAGCGCGTGCCCGGCGTATCGGTGAACCGAAGCGGCGGCGAATCCAGCCAGATCGCCATCCGCGGCTTCGGCCCCGACTTCGTGGCGGTGACGATCAACGGTCGCCAGATGGCCACGGCATCGCAGTCCGGAAATACCTCTACACGCGCGTTCGATTTCAATGTGCTCCCCGCGGACATCATCAGTCTCGCGCAAGTCAACAAGACCTCGTCGGCCGATATTTCCGAAGTCGACATTGGCGGCGTGGTGGACATCCAGACCGCTCGCCCGCTCGACTTCAGCGGCTTCCACGCCGCCGGCTCCGCCGCCGGCGTCAACAGCAATCTCACCGGCAGCTGGGCCGGCAAGACCACGCCCAAGGTCTCGGGCCTGGCCGGCTGGACCAATGCCGATCACACCTTCGGTGTGCTGGCGTCCGTGCAGTACTACAAGCGCGACGACACGCAGATCAACACGCAGGCCAATTCCTGGTACGCCAACCAGAACATTTCCAAGCTTTCGGGGTTGAGCAATCCCAACTACACCAACGTCGCCATCCCCGAAACACTGGCCAACAACGTGCTCGTCGAGGAGCGCACACGCAAGAGTTTCACCGGCGCCATCGACTGGCGCCCGATCGATCAGTTGACCGTGAAGTTCGACACCTTGTATGCGGGCTACCAGATCAAGCCGTTCGAACACGAATTCGGCGAATACGGCAATGCCGGCGACTTCCAGTCGCTCAACACGGATGCCAACGGCACCGTGCTGAACTATGTGCGCAAGAATACCGGCACGATGGCGAACGACTACGTCGTGGCCTACAACCCAAGCAACGAAAAGATGGTGCAGAATGGCCTGAATGTGGCGTTCAACATCGACCCGTCGAGCACCATCAGCCTGGACGTCTCCAACTCCAAGGCCTGGAACAAGCAAAGCCCCTACGGCTACTTCGCGGTGATCGGCGCGCGCAATATCGGCGTCAACCCCACCTGGACCAACAACGGCAGCAGCCAGCCGCCGAGCTACACCAATATCATTTCCACCACCAACCTGGACGATCTGTACGCGCACTGCTGCAACGAAGGCGGCCAGTCCAACAACATCACCGCGGGCGTCACCCAGTACCAGCTGAACTTCGCCAAGAATTTCGAAAGCGGCGTGCTTTCCAGCCTTCAGTTCGGCGTGCAGGAAAACCGCGATTACAACAAATCGGTAAACGTGGCCACGCCCAACGGCATCCTGTGCAATGCGTATTGCGGCTATGCCGTATCGGTACCCGCCAGTGCCGTCGGTGCATACATCTACACGCCACCCGCACCGATCGACGGCGTATCGCAGCCGGGCCTGCCCGCGCAATGGATACAGTACAACGTACCCCAGTTCATGAACTGGCTGACCACCCCGGCGGCCTACAATCAATTGACGCCCGAGAAGCGCACCGCCCTGCTCGCGGCGCTTGCCCAGTACGGCAGTTTCGGGCCCAAGGTGAATCCCGGCAGCTTCAACGAGGTACGGGAAGTCGAAAAAGCGTTCTTCGCCAAGGCGGTGTTCGAAGGCACGATGTGGGAAAAACCCTGGGCGCTGGATGTCGGTGCGCGCTACGTGCACATGGATTCGAATTCCCAGGCGATTTTCCAGCAGCCCATCAGCTACCGCGTCGATCCCAACGACAGCAGTGCGAGCCAAGTGGCGTACGGACCTTTGCAACCGCAGTCCGCCACGGGCGGCTATCACAAGTGGCTGCCGTCGCTGAACTTCAAGCTCAACCTGCTCGACAACCTGATCTATCGCTTCTCGACCTCCAAGACCCTGACCCCGCCACAGCTGAGCAACCTGTACTACAACCAGAGCTTCGGCACGCGTCCGGAATCGTTGACGATCACCCAGGGCAATCCCAATCTTCAGCCCTATACGTCGACCAACTTCGATACAGGCCTGGAGTGGTACATCGACGACGCCAGCTACCTGGCGCTGGAAACCTTCTACAAGCACGTCAGCAACTTCAGCACGATCGTGAGCACGCCGGTGTCGTTCCTCGGCCAGACCTGGTCGTTGAGCGAACCGATCAACCTGAACTCGGCGAAGATCTACGGCGAAGAGCTGACCTTCAATTACCAGTTCAAGCATGTGCTGCCGGCGCCGTTCGATGGCCTGGGCATGGCCTTCAATTACACCCACGTGCAAAGCAGCGCCAACCTGAGCCCGGGCACGATCAGCACGTCCGGCAAGTTCGCGGTGCCCGGCATCGGCGATTCGGCCAACCTCAGCGGGTATTACGAGAAGGGGCCCTGGCAGGTACGCCTGGCGTACAACTGGCGCGGAAAATACCTGGAGAGTATTTCGTACGGATCAGGCGCGCAGCCTGCCACGCGCACCTCGTACGGCGAACTGGATCTGAGCGCCAGCTACAAGATCAACAATCACGTTTCGCTGTTCGTCTCCGGCACCAACCTGACGCAGTCGCATCTGTACGACTACTCCGCATACCCCAATCGCTTTCTTTACGCGGAAGCGGATGGCACGGTGTATACGGTGGGCGTGCGCGGCACTTTCTAGTGCCGCGTAGCGGCGTCATAGCGAAACGCAAGGGACCTCAATGAATGCATTGAAAAGTATGTCGATGGGTATCGGGCTCGGTCTGCTCCTTGCCGGCCAGACGGTTGCTGCGCAGCCCATCAAGATGGCAAAGCACGGCCTGACCACGCAGAACGGCCAGCTTCGGCTGGACGGCCAGCCGTTCCGCATCATCGCCGGCGACATGCACTACACGCGCGTGCCACGCGAATACTGGCGCGCGCGCTTGAAGATGGCCAAGGCGATGGGCCTGAACACCATCACCACCTATGTGTTCTGGAATGCGCACGAACTGACGCCGGGGCAGTACGACTTCAGCGGCCAGAACGATATCGCCGAATTCATTCGCGAAGCGCAGCAGGAGGGTCTGTACGTCATCCTGCGTCCCGGCCCTTACGTGTGTTCGGAATGGGATTTCGGCGGATTGCCGGCCTGGCTGCTGAAGGACCGCAACGCGCACGTCCGCAGCACCGATCCGGGCTTCATGCAGCCGGCGCAACGCTGGCTGCATCGGCTCGGCCAGGAACTGGCGCCGCTGCAATACACGCATGGCGGCAACATCATCGCCGTGCAGGTGGAGAACGAATACGGCAGCTTCGGCAAGGACAACGATCCGTACCTGCAGCAGATCCGCAAGGACATCGTCGACAGCGGTTTCGACGCGTCGCTGCTGTACACCTCCGACAGCGCGCCGGAACCGGCTTCCCTGCCCGGCCTGTTGAAGGTGATCAACTTCGGTGTCGGCCATGCGCCGGAAAAACTGCCCAAGCTGCATCAATGGCAGCCGGGCGGCCCATACATGGTGGGCGAATACTGGGTCGGCTGGTTCGATCATTGGGGCGGGCCGCACTATGTCATCGATGCCGGCAAAGTGGCCAACGAACTCGATGGCATGCTCAAGCAAGGCTATTCGGTGAGCCTGTACATGTTCCACGGCGGCACCTCGTTCGGCTGGATGAGCGGCGCCAACTGGGACGACGACAGCTACCAGCCGGACGTCACCAGCTACGACTACGACAGCCCGCTGGATGAAAGCGGCCGGCCCACGGCGAAGTACAACGCGTTGCGCAAGGTGATCGCCCAGGACACTGGTGTGACGCCACCACCTGTGCCCGCCACGCCCGGCACGCAGGCCATTGCCGGCATCAAGCTCGACGAGTCGGCGTCGCTATGGGATGCGCTGCCGACGCCCGTCGCCTCGCACGACCTCAAGACGATGGAGAAGCTGGACGAATCTTACGGCGACATCCTTTACCGCAAGCACATCGATGCCGCCACTACAGGCACGCTGCATATCGATGGCCTGCACGACTACGCCATCGTCTACGTCGACGGCAAGCGCATCGGCACGCTCGATCGCCGCCTCAAGCAGGATTCGCTTCCAGTGAAGCTCGCCAAGGGCGATACGCTGGACCTGCTGGTGCAGAACGACGGCCGCATCAATTTCGGCGAGAAGCTGGTGAACGAGCGCAAAGGCATCGTGGGCGTGGTGAGCCTGCAAGGCCAGCCGCTGGCGGATTGGCAGATCTACGCGCTGCCATTCGCGCTCAACGACAAGCTCAAGTACGTACAAGGCCCGTGCAAGCACGCACCCTGCACCTATCGCGCAACGTTCAACGCGCCTGTCTCCGGCAGCGCGGACGCCGACACCTTCCTGGATACCGCCGGCCTCGGCAAGGGCATGGTCTGGCTCAACGGCCATCCACTGGGCCGCTTCTGGAACATCGGCCCGCAGCGCACGCTGTACGTGCCGGGCGCCTGGCTGAAGCCGAGCGGGAATGAGCTTGTCGTGCTGGATTTGTTGGCGGAAGGAGCGCCGACGCTGCGAACACTGAAGCAGCCGATGTTGGGCACGCCCAAGAACGCACAGTGATCCATCCATGGTTTTCGTCCATCCAGATCACGTGGATGCAAGAGACGCGAACCTTGCCAAAGTTTCGTCACCCCGGCGAACGCCGGGGTCCAGTGTCTTCGCTTCAAACCAAAGTCGCTGGGTCCCGGCGTTCGCCGGGACGACGAGGTACAAGACTCAAATTGCTCGCAACATGAGCGCATACCGACAACACCCATCAAGTTCCATTTTCCCAGTGGTGGAGAAACATCCATGATCATTTCCCCTGCATCCCTGCGGCGCACCGCCGCCTCCCTTGCGTTCTTCCTGTGCGCCGCCGGCGCCAACGCGGCATCCACGCCGACACCGCCGCAAATGGGTTTCAACAACTGGAACTCCACGCACTGCCGCGATGAATTCAACGAACAGATGATCCGCGGCATCGCCGACAAGTTCATCAGTTTAGGTTTGCGCGACGCCGGCTATCGCTACGTCAACATCGACGACTGCTGGGCCAACTGGCAGCGCGGCAAGGACGGCAAACTCCAAGCCAATCCCAAGCGCTTCCCCAGCGGCATCAAGGCGCTGGCCGAGTACATCCATCAGCACGGCCTGAAGTTCGGCCTGTATTCCAGCGCCGGCACCTCTACATGCGAACCGCTGCAGGAAAACCGCGGCTTCCCCGGTGGCCTGGGTCATGAAAAAGAAGACGCCGCCACGTTCGCCTCGTGGGACGTGGATTACCTCAAGTACGACAACTGCAACAACCAGAAAGTCCCGGCCCTGAAGCGCTACACCGCCATGGCCGAGGCGCTGCGCAGCACCGGCCGGCCGATCTTCTTCAGCGTGTGCGAATGGGGCGAAAACAAACCCTGGCTGTGGGCCGGCAAGCCGCCGGTCGACGCCGGCTCCTGGCGCACCACCGGCGACATCAGCGACAGCTACGCCTCGATGCTGAAGAACTTCAAGCAGAACGTGGTGCTGGATCGCTACGCCACGCCCGGCCACTACAACGATCCGGACATGCTCGAAGTGGGCAATGGCGGCATGACCGACGTCGAATACCGCAGCCACTTCAGCCTGTGGTCGATCATGGCGGCACCGCTCTTGATCGGCACCGACTTGCGCACGATCAAGCCGGACGCGTTGGAGATCCTGCTCAACAAGGATGTGATCGCAGTGGACCAGGATCCACTCGGCGTGCAGGGCAAGCAGGTGCGCGATGCCGACGGCATCCATGTGATCGTCAAGCCGCTCAAGGACGGCAGCCGCGCCGTGGCGGTATTCAACGAAGGCGATGCACCGCATGACGTCGCCGTTTCCGCCGCCGAAATCGGCCTCAAGGCGGGCGGCAAGTACACCGTGCGCGATTTGTGGGCACATACGCAGGCCAACGGCGATGGCACGCTGAAGGTGTCGCTTGAGCCGCATGCGACGGCGATGTACCGAATAAGCGCTCTTTGACGGACAGATTTACTTGGTTTATCGAAGACCGGTGCCACGCGTAACCCCGTGTTCTTGAACACGGGGTTTTTATACGGGTTCGCGTTCCAAGCTTCCGGTGCGCCGCTATACCGTGAAGGCGTCGGAAAACGGAGAATTTAAAGTTGCATGGGCTGGGGGAAGCCTGATCCCGGCAAGAATAGACTTACGCGCCAAGCTCGGTCACATCAGTCTGGCTATGGCCGTTCTGACTAGGGCTCGTCGTTTGCGCTGGGAGCGCCGCTCCGCTACCTCGTGCGCGCAATACAACGAGGAGCACTCGAAGCAAAAGTGCTCCGATGGCATCCCCATAAGCAATCGTCCCTATTCTTGCCAATGATCCGGAATGCAGCACTCCTGCGAACGGAAACTGATTGCCACCAAGCCGCGCAATAAAGCTTGCCTCGCCTTTGACTAAAACGTCTGCGGAATCAGCAGCCTCGAATGGCACGAAATCATCGACGAGATAGACCACACGAACCCGACTGGCGAACAATCGTGTAATGGGAAAGAGAATCGGCTTAAGCGCTCTGCAGGAATTGCAATTCGACGATAGTGCGATGAAAACCATCATCGGGCAAGTCGCAGCAATGTCAGACAGCCGCACCGTGCTTCCATCGCGCAGGTGACCGACCTGTTCGGCCGGGGCAAACGATATCGCAGCGGAAGTTTCTGGCTTAGGGAGCCCCTCAGTCCGACCAAGGGTAGACGCTCCCGCCGCGCCAAGCGCCAAACTCGCCGGAAACAGCCATGTCGGCGACACAAGTTCAATCGCCTGACCATATGTCGCCTTGAGAGCAAAGACCACGAAGCTCATGATGCCCAAGGCACCATGAAGCTGCCATTCGCGCAGCCTGCCGCTTCGGGTGAGCGTGCCATAGCAATTGCATTTCCTAGCTCCAACCGCGCGTTTTAGCGCCCAACCCGTCAAAGCCATCAAAGTGAGTATCCCAATGGCGACGAAGATCTGCCCTTCAAGCAGGAGATAGACAATCAAGAGGATCGTTGGCGCATGTGCCCGCTCAACCAGATCAAACACCCATCGAGGCGCGGAAGGCGCATCGGCCCCTGCAAACAACGAAAGAGACTCCTTGGTGAAGAGTGAGGCAAGCAGCAGCACCGCGATGCCCACCTGGCAAAGAAGCATCACGAACGAGGTCGAGCGAAGTAAGGTATCCATGTCCCAGGGAATTCCCGTATCGGATCAGTCTTCAGCCTCGAAAACGAAATCTCCAGCAGGAAGCAAGAACTTGGGAATCGGTTCACCAGGCTTGAGCAGAACGACATCGTAGGGAGCCGCATCAGCTGCAGAGGCGGAACGATAGGCGTAGACGAGCCGACGTCCCTTGGCCGGCAGCAGTTCGCGCGGGATGTCGCGTGGTTGGGCCGGCAGCGCGTTCGTCCACTCATAACGCCCCGTGACTGCGTCACGCTCATAGGTGGGATGGACCACCTCGAAGTCATAAGCGAGATCGTCGATGCCGAGCTTGATGGGCTTTCCTTGGGCATCCATCAGCACGGCAGGTTGTCGGCTCCTGAGCTTCTTGACCGCCAGGGCGTAGTAACGCGACTGCTGCTCGCTGTCGTAATGCTTATAGAGCGTAGTCTGGTTAATCGTCAGAGGATCAATGCCTGTCAGTCGGCGCAACTGCGCAGCGAGCTTGGATTCGTCGTTGTCCTTCTTGGACGCGGGAACCTTCTTTGCGTGCGAATAGCCTGCATACACAAAGACTTTGGCCTTAGCGTCGATTGAGAAGATACGCTGCACGAGGTTCCGCGCCATACCGGACTCACGGAGATTGCCGGGCACGTCCGGTTCGTAACTCACAAACTTCCAGCCATCCTTCTGCGCATCCATCAGAAACTGAACGAACATGGGCTCTCTTGAATAGACTCCGGTCTTCTCCGCCACATATCCGTTGCCAAGTACGTGTTCATCGTCAATGAAGAAGGTCTCGCAGGCGAGGTATTGAAAGCCCTCTTTCCGCAATGCTCTGGCCAAGCGCATGGCAAAGACGCGATCGAAGGGGACATGGTGGGCTTCGTTGAGAATGACCAGTTGCCGGTCCCGGGCGGCGCGGCCGATCGCGTCGACCGCGTCCTCGGCGTGTGAACCGTTGATCCGCGCCAGATCGGCACGCTCATCGCCAATCACTTTGGCGCCATAGAACTGTTCTTCTAACCGCGACTTCCGATCGAAGGCCGCAATCGCCCCATCAGTGTCACCAGCAAATGCACTGGTGGTCGCCAAGGCTTGCAATGCTCCGAGCACATTCCTTTGCTTGGCTTCCATTGCCTCGGGTGTGGAGAAAGCCTTGGCATTCAAATCGGCTTCCGCGCTGGCCACCAACTTCTCGACCTTGACCAGGTCTTGCAAATTCTCGTTGATGTGATGCGTAGGAGGAACCTCACCTGGATTTGAGGCGGTAACGCTCTGTGCCACCAAGCATAGAAGGGCGCCGAAAAAGTAGTGGCAGTGCCGTTTCACTATCGAATCTCCCTGCGCATTACGTCTAAGTGTCGGAGCCAAGTTGAGCCTTCTGCAGTACAAGTAACGCATCGTAAGACGGGGAGCCAAAATAATCGCCCAGGAGAGCCGCTGATGAGCTTGAGCCCTCCCAGCCGGACACGCCCGCCAGGAAACGGGAGAAGCCGTCGAGCAACCGGACATCGGGTACGTGGTGCTCCGCGAACAGGAACTGGCCCGCCGGATTGATCTCCAGAAAGACATAATCGCCCGCCTTGTCAACGATGAGGTCGAACGTCGCGAATGCCAGCGAGAACGCCTCGCAGACGGCTAGACAGCACCTGCCCACTTCGTCCGGGAGATCGAAAGCCTCAATAGGTTCCTGGCCCGGCCGGAAATCGTACCGCCAGTCGATGGTGGCACCATTCCTTTGGCTGTCGATTTTTACAGAATGGATCTGCCCCCCAAAAACGGTCGCGCGCACCTCGAATGCTTTTTCGACAAGTGCCTGGTAGATCCCAGGGCACGCAGCGATGGCATAATCGTTGGCCAGGTGCGAAGCATTCAAACGCGCGGTACGAAGCACCGTATTGGTTTGGTTGTCGTTTACCCAGCCGCCGGAGCGAAAAGGCTTGTACACAATGGCTTCGCCCTGCTCCGCGTACAGCCTTCTGACGGCCTCTGGCGAATTGCCCATGTAGGTTGGCGGCACCTTGAAGCCAGCCTTCTGCGCGACAAGCAACTGATGAGCCTTCAGGTTTGCCCTCCACTCGTGATGAGGGTGGTTGACCCATAAGGTTTTGTCATGGCCCAGCCAGTCGAGGGCGTTGGCCATGAAGCATTCGGATTCGCGCTCGACAATACGCACATCATCCCTGTGCGTGTCCGGCCGCGCCTTGCATGCTTCTTTACGACGCATCCAGACAACATCATAGGGACCGTCGGCGCTGGACTTGCCTTGTCGTGTTTGGACGCCGAACGAACCTTCGTGCATCACCAGCCCCATCTCACTGGACGCCGGAAAAGCTCCGAGATCCCACAGGTCAGTCGCAATACCCTGACGACCTAGCGCCCATCGCACTGCATCGGCGTGAGGGTCGATGAGACTTGAAATAATGAGGATGCGTGGTGTCGATGCCATTGGATCAGTCGTTCCGAGCTTTAAGGGGGCTGAAGAATGAGGAGGCCCCGGCTGGCGCCAGGGCTTCCACACGACTTAGTCGCAATGACAGCCTGGGCCGTTCGGACCATTCGTCGACGTCGAAACCTGACAACCATTGCAGACGACCTCACGGCCGCCTGAGATGAGTTCCAGATCTTCCTGCGACAGCACTTCGCCTACAATGTTGCCGAGGATGCGGTTCTGCATTTCCATGTTTTCTTCTCCAGTTGATCGGCCGTAAGGAACTGCGGCGCAAGCCCGGCCGGAAAGCCTGCGCTTAACTTCGTCAAACTTGCAGCGGTTTCATCAGATCTCGCAGGTCGATCACTCGATCTGCGCTGGCAATCGTTTCCGGTCGATGAGCGATGATGATCCGGGTCGCGCTGCCATCGCGCACTGAAGCGTTGATGCGACGTTCCAGATCGACATCGAGGTGGCTTGTCGCCTCATCCAGAACAAGAATTCGTGGCTTCCGATAGAAGGCGCGCGCGAGGATGACGCGTTGTCGCTGTCCGCCAGACAGCGATGCGCCCATATCGCCGACCAGGGATTCATAACCCATAGTCATGTCGACGATCTCGTCATGGATGTGAGCCATGCGCGCAGCGCTGACAATGGCGTCCAGGGTGGCATCGGGGTCGAAGAAGGAGATGTTGTCGGCAATCGATCCAGCAAAGAGGTGATCGTCCTGCATGACCGTGCCGATCATCTGGCGATAGTTCGCCAATCCAAACTTGTGGATGTCCACGCCATCAATAGAGATGCTGCCTTCCGCCGGCGCCAGCAAACCGACAATGAGCTTCGCCAAGGTGCTTTTGCCGCAACCACTGGGACCGATGATGGCCACAGACTGGCCAGGCTCGATGCTAAAGCTGACGTCGCGGAAGACCCAGGGATCTTCCGGGCCGTACCGGAAGCCGAGCTGGCTGACGGTCAAATAGGGCCGGATCTCGGGCCCGCTGTAGGTACCGTCGAGCGAGGTTTCCGGCTCCTGCAACGCAATATCGGCAATCCTTTCACCGTGCAGGCGCAGCATACGAAATTCGACGATCTTGTCGACCAGAGCTCCCATGCGCGCAACGAACTGGTCGGCATAGTTCACAAAGGCAATCAGCATGCCTGCCGAGAACTTGCCGCTGACGGCCAGCGTCCCACCCAGTGCGATGAGCAAAACCCGCTGCAATCCGAACAACCCTTGGTTCAGGGCAACGAAGCTCTGGTTGATACGTTGATTTCGCATGGCTCGTGCTCCGGCCTCTGCGGCAATGGCCGCCAACCGTGCGCTCCGCTCTCCTTCCTTGTTGGCCAGCTTGATGGCCTGTACCCCGCGGATCGCCTCCATGAGCTGGGTCTGCTGCCGCGCGGCATACAGGATCTGCTCTTCGTTCGCCGCCCATTGCGTCCGATAAGCAACAGTACGCAGCAATCCATAAATCAGGAGCATCAACAGGACCAGCATGCTGAGCGGCACGCTATAGAAGCAAAGGATGGCCCATGCCAACGAACCCGTCAGGCCGTTGAGAACGACTTCCGCGAAGCCTCCAGTTAGAGTCGTCTGGATGTATTGAACGGAGGCGAATCGCGACATGACTTCGCCCATCTCTCGGCGGCCAAAGAAAGCAAGAGGCAGCCTCAGAAGATGAGATACCAGATTGGTGAGCCACTGCGACGACAGGCTCGCACCCAGCCACGTGAGAATCCAGGCACGAGCGAGATTGAGTGCAGTCTGTAGAACGAGAACGAAGACGAATCCGAGCGTGATCCAGATGAGCAGCGATCGGTCGCCCGTTACAAGCACTTGATCAACGACCCACTGAATCTGAAAAGGTAATACAAGCGCCAGAACCTCGAGTGCGAAGGCAATGCCCAGCACCTGCACTGCGACACGCCCTATACCCTCCACATGCCCCGTGAGCGAACGAAGTCCAATGTGCTGGCGTTCGGTTTTGGGAGAGAAGTCCGGCCCAGGCGCCATCTCGAGGACAATGCCCGTGAACTGCTGACTGAGCGATTCGAGCGAGATGAGGATGCGTCCTCGTGCAGGGTCGTGGACCTCAGCCTCCAGTTGCGTCAGACGCTTAAGGACGACGAAATGGTTAAGATTCCAATGCAGTATGCAGGGTGTGCGCACGCGGCGCAGATCACCGATCTCCACGCGTACCGCTCGAGTCTCCATCCCGAGCGCGTGCGCGACCCGCATCATATGGGCGAGATTCATGCCGCGGCTCGAGGCGCTAAATCTCCGGCGAAGGCTGGGAAGATCGATGTTGTACTGATGGTATCCGGCGATCATTGCGAGGCAGGCAAGCGCACATTCTGTAGCCTCACTCTGCACGATGACCGGGAGCTGCCGGCGCGTGAACCAGGGCGACAATCCCGGATGTCCGTCAGCCATTCGATATCCTTTCGTTTGCCGCCTCGGCGGAGAAGCCACGTCCGTCAGTAGTAAAGAGCCAATCTGCAATGCGCTGGCGCTCAAAGATAATGTCAGCCTCAAGCGTCAGACCAGGAATGAGTGGTTCCTGACGACTACCGATGAGCACGCTTTGTCGATCGAGCTCGACGCGGACGCGGTAACGAGGGCCATCTACAGTGTGTCCCACTATTCTGGCCACGTCTGCAGCAGAGATGGCGCTGCGTGAAAGCGATTGGACGCGCCCGCCGTACTGGCCGAAGCGCTGGTAAGGAAAGGACGTATATCGAATGGTGACGGCTTCCCCAGCGCGAATGGTGCCGATGGCGCGTGGTTCCACCCATAACTCGGCCAAAAGCAGGGACCCAGCAGGAAGGACATTGACCAGAACCTGCTGTGGCGACACGCCATCTCCAGAATGCACGAGAACGCTTGTCACCATGCCTTTGGATGGCGACTTAATGACGACCGCTCTCGCCGCTTCGTTCTGAAGGCTCGCTTGCTTCAGATCCGCAAGCTGGCGCTGCAACTCACTCCGCTTGCGTGCCGTATCGAAAGGTAGCTGATTCCGCTCTGCGACAAGCTCCTCGAACTGCTGCTGGACCTGAGCTCCTTGCGCCTCAAGATCCTCCACTTGCGCTTGGTAGTCGAGTGCCGTATCACGCTGCTGAAGCACCTGCAACTTGCTAACTGCGCCGCTTGATTCCGCTCGCGACCATTGTTCATAAAGCGACGACGCACCTTTGACGCGCTCACGCTGCAGGGCAAGCTTCTGGTCGATGCGGGAAAGTTGCGTAAGGAGCAGGTCGGCGCGCGCCTGCAGATCAGCGCGCTTCAGGTCAGCAGCTAGGTTTGACTCGGAGATCTCCTCCTTTAACCGGCCCTGCTTGAAGGCGAGTTGCTCTCCAATAGCGGCGTGCGTTTCACCCAAGGTGACGCTGTGCGTTTCACTGGAAATTTCTAGCAACGGTTGCTCGGCGCTGACCAGGTCTCCTTCCTGGACGAGTACGCGGTTCACCTGCCCGGCCTCGGAATATGACACCGCCAGCAAACCTGCACTCGGCACAAGGCTTCCCTCGACTCGTTGGTACCGCGTCACTTCACCAAACGCCAGGAAAACCGTTGTGCCTGCAATGGTAAGCAGCGCAATGGTGAGGAACACCCAGCCCAGTCGAGGCGCGCACAAGCGTATAGCGCCCAGCCACTCTTGCTGTCGTCGCTCCAGCACCTCTCGACGATACAATCCTTCCGTCATCGCTCTCCCTAAAACATTCGCTCAGCAACACGTACGGTGATGGATTCACCACCCCACATCCAATCAGTACTTATTTCGCGCACCGATGCATGCGTCGGCGCCTTGCACATCCGCACAGATAAGCAACCTTTTTAGTTGCGAGCCCTGAAATGGTCAATGCGAAGAATCGAGATGACGGTTGCAAAATTGCACGCACGCACCGAGCTTGCGAAACGGATCACGAACAGGACACTGACATGACACCCATCTGTCCCGAAATGACATGAACGACATTTGCGTACACCACCTCACTGAGAAACGCCGTATGGTTTCGTTTGATTGGCGCACTCCATGTCACGACGCCTCCTGCGAGGTTGCTATGTCCACCGTAGAAATAATTCTCAAGGCGGGCGGCAAGTACACCGTGCGCGATTTGTGGGCGCATACGCAGGCCAGCGGCGATGGCACCTTGAAGGTGTCGCTTGAGCCGCATGCGACGGCGATGTACCGCATCAGCAATCACTAGTGACAGCTCAACCATCGTGGCTCGCCACGATGGCGCAGACACAAAACCCCGCATTTGCGAATGCGGGGCTTTTTATTTATTCATATTTTTCTTGGAAAACGATGGTTTATTTTATTCACATAACCGAATCGCCTTCGTTTTCACTCTCAATCCATTTACGCAAGTGGCTGAAAAAGAAAATCAATCTAACAAGCTCATCCACAAAAATAATGTAAACGCTTTCTCACATTCCATAGACCTGCGCCAGCGTAGTTTCGCGTCCCGGGGATGACTGGCTACACCACGGGCATTACGCAGAAATCTGCGGCGTGGCAGAGGTATTGCGTTCCAAACGTCTGGCGTCAACTACGATACGCGGAGGGTCATATGCGATTTATTTCAAGCGCCACCGTCGCGCTCGCGATGGCTTGTACGTGCGCGTCCGTTTATGCGAACGGCACCATTTTGCTAACTCGCCCGATTAATGCGGTTTCCAACGGCACACTTGCACCGGCAGGCACCGGACTGTTCACGGTTGACGATTATGGAGATAATCTGCAGCAAATCACCCCGCTCGTGGCCGGCTCCTATTACATGCCCAGCTGGGTGGCCTTCGAGAATTACCAGACCGGCGTCGACTACTGGCTGACTAAAAACTTTTCGCCCGATGGCAAAAGCGTTCTGTATTTCCAGAACCCCTCGGCAGATCCGGCAGATGGCTCCTACAGCGGCAAGTATTACGTAAAGAACCTGCGCACTGGCATCACCCAACCCCTGTTTGCCGGCAGCAACGACAACGCCGCGCCGGGCTACGGTTATCTCGCCAGGGATCCGGCCGATGGCAACATCATCGCCTATACCAATTCGACCAGCGAATATCCGGTCGCGCCTGCCTGCGTCAACCTGATGCACGCCGATGGCAGCGATCAACACGTGTTGTGGTGCGCGCCGGCGACCATCGATCTGCCGGATTACACCGGGTGGCCGCTGCTTGCGGTGGAATCGATTCGCTGGTCAGGGAACGGCCAGAAGCTGATGGTATTTGCTTCCTACGAACCGCCTCCGCTGGGTGCGGTGCCAAGAAAGCCCGGCGCTACCGCCTTGCGCTCCATGTTCGTGCGACCCAGGGCCTCCTCTCCCTACCAGGCCGATGCAAGCGGGCCCGTCGAGGGCAACAACTGGGGCTGGTCGGCCCTGTTCGTCGTCGACGTGGCGACCGGTACCGACGTGAAGGTCGCAGCCAACCTGATCGATCCGCCAGCGGCCGACATTTCCTACGACGGCAGCAAGGTGATCTACCAGCAATACGATTACGCGCAGTGCGGCGATGAAGACCAGGAGGCGCTGGGCGCCAGCCTGTGCGTCACGGACCTGAGCACCGGCACGGTGACCGACCTGTTCCAACCCACCGTCTGGAACAATAACGGCGACTATCAGAGCTGGTGGAACAACTATTGGTACGCCGAGATACTGCTGTCTCCGGACGGTTCGCAGGCGGTATTCACCATGCGCTCGACCACCGCCCCCAGCAATGAAGCGGACCTCTACACGATACGAACGGACGGCACGAATTTCCGGCAACTCACCGGCAGTTCCACGCCACCCACGCTCTACACCGGATGGACGCCTGTTGCTTGGTCGCCGGACGGTACGCTCATCCTCGCCAATCGCTGCACCGCTCCGGTCGCCGGCAGCACAGACCAGACCTGGCCCTGTGAGGTCCACATCATCAATGCCAGCGACAGTGGCGATAGGCCGGTGACCAACGGCTATGCGGTGGATTGGCGCGAAAAGCCGTAGCGACCACAAATCCGTTAACGCGAAGCAACGAAACGGAACCTGAAGGGCTCCGTCTCGGCTGGCCCATGCTGCGCGTTCGCCTTTTCAACATCGAGGAGATGTGACATGCGATCACTATCTTGCGTTGCCTTTGCGCTCGCAACGACATGTTCGTGCGCGTGCGCTTATGCGAACGGCACCATTTTGCTGACCCGTGCCGTTAATACCACTACCAACGGCATACTCGCCCCGGCAGGCACCGGGCTTTTTACAGTCAACGATTACGGAGGTAATTTGCAGCAAATTACGCCATTCGTGGCCGGCTCGTATTACATGCCAAGCTGGGTGGCGTTCTATACGAATTACCAGACAGGAGTCAGCTACTGGTTGACGAAGAATTTTTCGCCGGATGGCCAAAGCATCCTGTATTTCAAGAATCCATCGGCAGATCCTGCGGATGGCTCGTACAGCGGCAAGTATTACGTAAAGAATCTGCACACCGGCGCAATCCAGCCCCTGTTTGCAGGCAGCAATGACAATGCGGCGCCCGGCGAAGGCTATCTCGCGCGGGATCCGGTCGATGGCAATACTATCGCCTACGCCAACTCCACCAGCGAATATGCCGTCACGTCGCCGTGTGTCTATCTGATGCATGCCGATGGCAGCAATCAACACATTTTGTGGTGCGCCCCAGCAGGCATCGCAGTACCCGACAATCCGCCATCACCATCGCTGGCAGTGGAGTCGCTTCGCTGGTCCGGCAATGGCAAGAAGCTGATGGTGTTTGTTTCCTACAACCCACCCCCGCTGGGTTTCGTCAAGAAGAAGGCGACTGCCCTAGATTCCCACCACACGCCTGCGCTCATTCGGCCTAAGCCATTGATGCAGCCTGGCCCGGCAGCCGGAGGGCCGACCAAAGGCGGCACCAGCTACTCGGCGCTGTTCGTGGTCGATGTGGCTACCGGTACCGGCGTGCAAGTCGCCTCCAACCTGATCGATCCGCCGGCCAGCGATATCTCGTATGACGGTACGAAAATGATTTACCAGCAATACGACTACGCTCAGTGCGGCGATGAAGACCCCGAAGCGCTCAGCGCCAGCCTGTGCTTTGCGGATTTGAGTACGGGCACGGTGACGGTGACCGATCTGTTCCAAGCCACCACCTGGATGTACTACGGTGACTCCGATAATTGGTGGGACAGCTATAACGACCCCGATTGGTACCCCGAAATACTGCTGTCACCCGACGGCTCGCAGGCGGTGTTCACCATGGAGTCGACCACCAGCAACGATGCGGACCTCTTTACCATAAGAACGAACGCCACGAACTTCCGGCGACTCACCCGCAATCCCAATCCATCCACCCTCTACACAGGATGGACGCCCGTCGCGTGGTCGTCGGACGGCACGCGGGTCCTCGCCAATCACGGCACTGTTCCTGTCGCCGGCAGCAAAGATCAAACCTGGCCCAGCCAAGTTCACATCATCAATGTGAGCAACGGCGACGATCGGTTCGTCACCAACGGGTTTGCCGTTGACTGGTACCAGCCATAGCCACAAGCCAGGTAGCGAAGCTTCGCTCCGCCATATTCAAACTCGAGGAGAGTGACATGCGATCACTATCTTGTGTTGCCATCGCGCTAGCGATGACATGTTCGTGCGCGGCTGCTTACGGCAGCGGCACCATTCTGTTCGCGCGCCCCATCAATGGCACCTACAACAGCCAGCTTGTGCAAACGGGGTCGGCGCTTTTTACCATCAACGATAACGGCACCGATTTGAACCAGCTCACGCCACTGGCGGCCAATGATTGGTATGTACCCAGCGGGGTAGCGGCCTACGGACCAGGCCAGTGGTTGACCAGAAATTTCTCGCCGGACGGCCAAAGCATCCAGTATTTCTACGGCCAGACCACCGATCCAAGCGCCGGCGGCCCCACCAGCGGCAAGTACTACACTATGAATTTGAGTACGGGCGCCACGCAGGCCTTGTTCGATGGCAGCAACGACAATGCCGCGCCCGGATACGGTTATCTCGCGTGGGGTCCGGAAAGCAGCAACCTCATCGCCTATGCCAGCCCGATCGATGGAACGACCCCCGCCTGCGTTTATTTGATGCAGCCCGACGGCAGCAACAAGCATTCCTTGTGGTGTACGCCAACGCAAGTCACCGTATCAGGTGGAGCCGTCCCGACGGCGGGCATCGACGCGATCCGCTGGGCGGGCAATGGTCAGCGCTTGCTTGCATTCGTCCGGTACATGCCCAACGGCGGCTACTATGAACATGCGGCGGTTTATCGGATCGATGTTCAAACTGGCGAGGGCACCCTGATCGACACCAACGCGGTCGATGCAGCCAGCGGCGACATTTCCTACGACGGAACGAAAATTCTCTACCAGAAGTACGGCGGCAGTTGCGCCGACTGGAATCCCAAGGCAGTCAGCGTCAATCTGTGTGTCAGGGATATGCGCGCCGGCCACATACATTCCGTCCTGCCGCAGGGCATATGGAAAACCTGGGGACAGTACGGCGTTTGGTGGGCAGGTCACTGGGATTTCCCGCTGTTGCTGTCGCCGGACGGATCGCAAGTAGCGTTCATGCTGCAATCCACCGGCGCACTCGAGGTGGACGTCTACGTCATCAACTCGGACGGAACGAATCTGCGCCAGCTCACTGCACAAGGCCCCATTGAAAACACCACTGCGGTCGAGTGGGTGCCCGTTGCATGGTCGCCGGACGGCAAGCAGGTTCTGGCCAACCGCACCGTCTCTCCTCCCTACGGGGCCACGGATCAGACCTGGCCCAGTGAGGTTCATATCCTCACCGCGGATGGCCTCAGGGATTGGAAGGTCACCACCGGCTATGCACTGGATTGGCACAAGCCGTAAGTCGCTTTTCATTGCAGCGCACGCCAAAGGCGCTTCACGAGCGTGGAGCGCCTTTCTTTTCGGACAGCGTTTACCTCTGTTTGGACGATCGCGGCGCGGTGGAACCACGCACCACCAGATCCGCCGACAGCACGCGCTTGCGCGGCGGCACGGCTGGATCGTTGAGTAGTTCAATCAGCATGGTGGTGGCTTCGCGCCCCAGCGCATTCTTCGGCTGGGCGACGGTCGTCAACGCCGGCGAGGTATAACGCGCGAAGCGGATGTCGTCGAAGCCGATCACCGAGATATCTTCCGGTACGCGCAGTCCGTGCGAAATCAGCGCACGCATCGCGCCGATGGCCATTTCATCGTTGGAGCAGAACACCGCGCTGAACGACGGCCCGCGCGACAGCAGCAGCTCGATCGCGCGTTCGCCCGCCTCGATCGAGAAATCACCCACCGCGGCCAGCGCGGGATTGGCGGCGATGCCGGCATTCTGCAAGGCGCGTCGATAACCCAATTCGCGATCCACGCAGATCGGGCTGGAAGGCGGCCCGGCGATGAAGGCGATGTCGCGATGTCCCAGCGTCAGCAGATAGTCGACCGCGGTGGCGGCCGCCGCGATGTTATCGACGTAGACGCTGCAGATCTGGCTGTCCTTGACGTACTCGCAAGCATTGACCACCGGCAGCCGGCCTTGGATGGGAATGGCCGGCACGCGCGGCGACATGGTGATGATGCCGTCAGCCTGGCGCGCAGCCACCATGTCGGCATAGGCCTGCTCGCGCACCAGGCTGCCCTGTGTTTCGCCCAGCAGCACCGAATAGCCGCTTTCGTGCGCCACCTGCTCGATGCCGCGGATCACCTCGGAGAAGAACGGATTGGCGATGTCGGGCAGCAACGCAACGATCAATCGCGTACGCGCCGTGCGCAGGTTGCGCGCGAGCGCATTGGGCGTGTAGCCCAGGCGCTTGACCACTTCCTGGATATGCTGGCGCGTGGCTTCGCTGACGATCTCCGGCCGCTGCAAGGCGCGCGACACGGTCGCCACCGACACGTTCGCCGCCGCGGCGATCTCCTTGACCGTCTTGCCACGGGCAGGTTGCGCCGCGACCGGATGATCGCCTTTGCCGCGCTGCCGCTTACGCTTGGATCCGTCCGCACTCACCCGTCGCTCCCCTCTCATCGCCTTTGTATTCAGGACGATATCACTCGCCATGCGGATGACGCCCTGGCAGCCAGTCTAGCCTATCTTTGTGCGGTGCAATGTAATGGATTACATGAAATGGTTGCATGAGCCTGAGCGCACCTGTTACAAGTCCTTCCAGCTTTTACGCTGCTTTTCCGGAAACGTCCACGCAAGTATCGTCTTGATCGGAAAATTGGCGTCCTAAAAATGTAATCGAATACATTTTTCTGGCGTCGTACTGGGAGGGGACATGGCAGTACCTGGATTGACCAGTCCGCAGGCATCACGTGCAAGGCCATCCATCACATCGTCATTCCAGCGAACGCTGAGGCGCTTCACACCAGCGAAAGCTGGTCAATCCAGCGCCTTCATCGCCAAGCAAAGTCACTGGACCCCAGCTTTCGCTGGGGTGACGGGTTCATGGCTTGGAGAAACCGCCCGATGAGCAAACTTGGCATGGGCCTGGTCGGCCCCGGCTTCATTGCTGCCCATCACCTCGATGCCGTGCGCCGGCTGGGCGATGTAGACATCATCGGCATCGCCGGCTCCAGTCTCGATTCGGCCAAGAAGCGTGCACGCGAACTTGGCATTGCACACGCGTATGCCAGTTATCGCGAGCTGCTGGCCGACCCGGCCGTGCAGGTGGTGCACAACACCACGCCCAATCACCTGCATAAGGAAATCTCCCTGGCGGCGTTGCGTGCCGGCAAGCACGTGATCTCGGACAAGCCGCTTGCCGCCAACGTGCAGGAAAGTCGCGAACTGTTCGAAGCGGCACGCGACGCCGGCGTGGCCAACGTGGTCACCTTCAACTACCGCGGACACGCACTGGTGCAGCAGGCGCGCGCGATGATCGCCAAGGGCAAGCTCGGCGCGCCGGTGCTGGTGCATGGCCGCTATCTGCAGGATTGGCTGACCGACGAGCGCACCTATACCTGGCGTCTCGATCCCACGCTGGGCGGCGCCAGTTCCGCGCTCGGCGACATCGGTTCGCACTGGTGTGATCTTGCCGAACACGTGACCGGTGCGCGCATTACCGCGGTACTGGCCGATCTGCATACCGCCGTGCCGGTACGCGAGGCGCCGCTTGCTTCCGCCAAAGCGTTTGCCAGGCAGCGCAAATCCGCGCAGCGGCGCAAGGTCGCCATCAGCAGCGAAGACCTCGCTTGCGTGCTGCTGCGTTTCGACAATGGCGCACGTGGCAACCTCGTCGTCGGACAAGTGTTGCCTGGTCACAAGAACGATCTGCGGCTGGAAGTGAATGGCCGCCTCGCCTCGCTGGCGTGGCAGCAGGAACAACCCAACGAACTGTGGATTGGCCATCACACGCAGGCGAATACCTTGCTGACGCGAGACCCAGCGCTGCTGGATACCTTCGCACGCGGCTACGCGCACCTGCCCGCCGGTCATCCGGAAGCCTGGGCCGATGCGTTCCGCAATCTGATCAGCGATGCGTATGCGTGGATTCGCAAAGGCGGCACGCCGGACACCAAGCCTGCCGCCCTGCCAAGCTTCGCCGACGGCTACCGCAACAGCCTGGTGATCGACGCGATGCTGCGCAGCCATGCGGCAGGCGGCGTCTGGCAGAACGTCGAGGCGCCTGGTGAATCAACCAAGAAGAGGAAACGCGCATGAAATGGCGCCTTCGCTTGATGATGTTGTTCGAGTATGCGATCTGGGGCGCATGGTACGTGACGGTCGGCACCTGGCTCGGCAAGACGCTGCATTTCACCGGCCAGGAAATCGGCGCGGTGGCCGGCACCACCGCGATCGGCGCGATGATCTCGCCACTGTTCGTGGGCTTGCTGGCCGATCGCCTGTTCGATACGCGGCGCGTGTTGGCGGTATTGCATCTGCTCGGTGCAGCATTGCTTGCCGTCGCCGCGACGCAAAACGCTTTTCCTACGCTATACACGGTGTTGCTGATCTACAGCCTGTGTTACATGCCCACGCTGGCGCTGACCACATCACTGGCGATGCGCCACATCGATGATCCGGGCGAAGAGTTCGGCGCCATCCGTGTGTTCGGCACCATCGGCTGGATCGTGGTGGGTTTGATCGTCGGCGCCTGGGGCGTGGAAGCCACTGCATCGCCGTTGTATCTCGCCGCCGCGCTGTCGCTGGCGATGGCTGGTTATTGCCTTACGTTGCCGGCGACACCGCCGCTGGCGCGCCATCAACGGTTCGAACTGCGCCATGCTTTTCCGTTCGAATCCATCACGCTGCTGCGCAACCGTTCGATGGCGGTGTTCGCGCTAGCTTCGTTCCTGATCTGCATTCCGCTGCAGTTCTACTACGCGTTCACCAACCTGTTCCTCAACGAAATCGGCGTGGTCAACGCGGCCGGCAAGATGACCGGCGGGCAGATGTCCGAACTGTTCTGCATGCTGCTGATTCCCTGGTTCTTCCGCCACCTCGGCGTGAAATACATGCTCGCGGTCGGCATGCTGGCCTGGGTGCTGCGCTACGTGATGTTCGCCTTCGGCGCGCCCGGCGAGCTGGTGTGGATGCTGTGGGCCGGCATCGTGCTGCATGGCATCTGCTTCGACTTCTTCTTCGTGGTCGGGCAGATCTATATCGATCGCGAAGCGCCACCCGCCTTGCGCGCGGCGACGCAAGGCCTGATCACCTTTCTCACCTACGGCCTGGGCATGTTCGTCGGCTCGTGGGTTTCCGGCATCGTGGTCGATGCCCACACCACCGCAGCAGGGCACGATTGGCGGCCGATCTGGCTGATGGCCGGCGCCTGCGCCGCCTTCGTGCTGGTGCTGTTCGTGCTGCTGTTCAAGGATCGCAAGAGCACCGTCGGCAGCGCCGCTACGGCAATCAACTGACTCAACGCCCCGAGAGAAACCCCCATGACGATGACTCGCAGGCAGTTCCTTACTCGCTCCGCATTGTTCGGCACCGCCGCATGGCTGGCCGGCAGCGCGCCCGGAAAACTCCTGGCCGGCACCTCGCAAGGCAAGCCGCTCGGCATCCAGCTTTACATGGTGCTCAGGGCCTACCAGGACGATCCGCTGGGCACGCTCAAGACGCTCAAGACGATCGGCTACGGCGAGATCGAAGCGATCGTGACCAGTACCGCCAAGACGCTGCGCGACCAGCTGCACGAGGCAGGGCTGGCATGTCCAAGCCTGCATTTCGACAGCCTCGGCGTCGAACCGGGCATCGAGGCGGCACACGTGCTCGGCGCGCAATATCTGGTCAGCAGCATGCTGCCGTCCTTCATGCAGAAGATGGAAGGCAAGAGCGAACAGCCGACCTATTCGCGCGAGGAAGCCAAACGCACCGCAGCGTTCGCCAACCAGGTCGGCGAGAAAGCGAAGAAGGCGGGGTTGCAATACGCCTATCACAACCATCACCGCGAATTTACCGACGTCGGCCAGGGCCAGACCTTCTACGACGTGCTGCTGAAGGAAACCGACCCGAACCTGGTCAAGTTCGAACTCGATTGCGGCTGGGTGCATATCGGCGGCAAGAATCCGGTGGATATCTTCAACGCCAATCACGGCCGCATTCCGTTGATGCACGCCAAGGATTTCCTGCCTTCACCTGCAGCCGGCGACTACCCGGGCGCCGAACTCGGGCGCGGCACCATCGACTACAAACCGATCCTGATCGCGGCCAATCGCGCCGGCTTGAAGCACTGCTTCGTCGAGCAGGAAGGCCCGTACAGCCGCATGAGCCAGCTCGATGCCGCGCGCGTCGACTACGGCTACCTGCAACCGCTGCGCTCAATGGCATAGCCGAAAGGAAACAGGCATGGACAACAAGCATACCTACGACGCCATCGTCGTCGGCACCGGCGTCAGCGGTGGCTGGGCCGCCAAGGAGCTGACCGAGAAAGGCCTCAAGACGCTGGTGCTGGATCGCGGCCCCATGGTCAGGCACGGCGACTACCCCACCGCCATGAAGGCCCCCTGGGAACTGCCGTACGCCGACCAGCCCACGCGCGAGGACATCGCGCGCCACCCGATCCATACGCGCCCTTCGTTCTACGGCATCAAACAATCCACCAAGCATTGGTTCGTCGACGACATCGACAATCCGTACGAAGAAACGCGGCCGTTCGACTGGTTCCGCGGCTACCACGTCGGTGGCCGCTCGCTGATGTGGGGACGGCAAAGCTATCGCTTCAGCCCGATGGATTTCGAGGCGAACGCCAAGGAAGGTGTCGGCGTGGATTGGCCGATCCGCTACGAAGACGTGGCGCCGTGGTACGACTACGTGGAGGAATTCATCGGCGTCAGCGGTTCGGTCGAGCACCTGCCGCAGCTGCCGGATGGGCAGTTCCTGCCGCCGATGGAACTGACCTGCGTGGAAAAGGATTTCCGCGACAAGCTGGCCGACAAGTTCGGCCGCAAGCTGATCATCGGGCGCACCGCCAATCTGTCCGCGCCGCTCAAGCACGACAAGAGCCCGCAACGGGCGCCGTGCCAGTACCGCAACCTGTGCATGCGCGGCTGTCCGTTCGGCGCGTATTTCAGCAGCAATTCCTCCACCCTGCCCGCTGCCGAGAAAACCGGCAACATGACCCTGGTGACCAACGCCATCGTCTACGAAATGATCTACGACCACGCCAAGGGCAAGGCGACCGGCGTGCGCGTGCAGGATGCCGAAACCGGCAAGCAGACCGACTACTTCGCGCGCGTGATCTTCCTGTGCGCCTCCACGTTCGGCACCACGCATATCCTGCTCAACTCCACCTCCAGCCGCTTCCCCAACGGCTTCGGCAACGACAGCGGCGAAGTGGGCCACAACATCATGGATCACCTGTTTGGCAGCGGCGCGCAGGCGCTGGCCGAAGGCTATGAGGATCGCTACTACAGCGGCCGCCGGCCCAATGGCTTCTATGTTCCGCGCTACCGCAACATCGGCAAGGACAAGCGCAACTACCTGCGTGGCTTCGGCTATCAGGGCAGCGCACGGCGCGAAGACTGGACCCGGCTGGCGGACATGCCCGCCATCGGCGACGAACTCAAGCGCGCCGCCGAAACGCCCGGGCCGTGGCGCGTATCGATGATGGGCTTCGGCGAAATGCTGCCGTCCCATCGCAACCGCGTTACGCTCGATCGCAACCGCAAGGACAAATACGGCCTGCCCTTGCTCAACTTCGATGCCGCGCACGAAGAGAACGAGATCCTGATGGGCAAGGACATCATCGATGACGCCATGGAAATGCTCACCGCCGCCGGCTATCGCGACGTGCAATCGTTCAAGGTCGAGGCCAATGTCGGCGCCGGCATCCACGAAATGGGCACCGCGCGCATGGGCCGCGACCCGAAGACCTCGGTGCTCAATGGCTGGAACCAGATGCACGCGTGCAAGAACGTGTTCATTACCGACGGTTCCTGCATGACCTCGTCGGCCTGCCAGAATCCATCGCTGACCTATATGGCGCTGACCGCCCGCGCGGCCAGCCATGCGGTGGAAGAACTCAAGCGCGGCAATATCTGAAGGAGCACGCCATGAATCGTCGCGAATGGTTGAAATGCATGTCCGCGCTGGCCGTGGGCGCCGTCGCTGCACCGTCGCTGCTGGCGGTGCTCAACGCGCACGCCGCGGCACAGCGCACCGAAACGACGCCGCCTTTTTTTACCCAGGCACAAAACGACGTAGTGGTCGCGGTGGTCGATATCATCCTTCCGCAATCCGATACGCCGGGCGCGGTCGAAGCGGGCGTGCCGCGCTTTATCGACCTGATGTTCAGGGACGTCTACACCAAGGAAGAGCAGCAGCACTATGTGCAGGCGCTGGCGGCGTTCGAAAAGGAGAGCAGCAAGCCGTTCCTCCAATTGGACCCGCCGCAGCGTAAGGCACTGGTCACCAGGCTGCATGAGGAAGCGCTGGCGAAGAACAACCTCAAGCCGGCATCGGCAGCCGCGTTCGTGCTCATGACCAAAAAACTGGCGATGCTGGGCTTCTTCATGTCGCAACCGGGATGCACCGAAGTGCTGCAATATGTCGCCGTGCCGGGTGCTTATCACGCCGACATTCCGCTGTCGCAGGCGGGCAATGGCAGGGCCTGGGCGATCGAGGCGGAATTGACGATATGAGCGCAGCGCGCATTTCGACCACCGTGAAGGGCCGTTCCCTCCCCTGCTTGCAGGGGAGGGAGCTCGCGCCGCGCAACACATCAGGTACCCATGCATGAAGACACTCAAGGGCCCAGGCATTTTTCTCGCCCAGTACGCCGGTGACGCGCCACCGTTCAACACACTGCCGGATATCGCCCGCTGGGCCGCATCGCTGGGCTTCGCCGGCGTGCAGATTCCTTCCAACGAACGCCGCCTGTTCGATCTCGAACAGGCGGCGGCGAGCAAGACCTACTGCGACGACATCGCCGGCATGCTGGCCGAACATGGCCTTGCCGTCACCGAGCTTTCCACGCATCTGCAGGGGCAACTGGTCGCCTCCCATCCCGCCTACGACCGTTTGTTCGATGGTTTCGCGCCACCTGCGCTGCGCAACAACATGCAGGCGCGCCAGGCCTGGGCAGTGGAGCAGCTCAAGCTGGCGGCCAAGGCGAGCAAGCATTTGGCCTTGTCTTCGCACGCCACGTTCTCCGGCGCGCTGGCCTGGCATCTGTTCTATCCATGGCCGCAACGTCCCGCTGGATTGATCGAGGAAGCCTTCGCCGAATTGGGCAAACGCTGGCGCCCGATCCTGGATGCGTTCGACGATGCCGGCGTGGATGTCTGCTACGAGCTGCATCCGGGCGAAGATCTGCACGATGGCGCCACCTTCGAACGCTTCCTCGATGCGGTCGATCAGCATCCGCGCGCAAACATCCTGTACGACCCCAGCCACATGGTGCTGCAGCAGCTGGACTATCTAGAGTTCATCGACATCTACCACCAGCGCATCCGCGCCTTCCACGTGAAGGATGCCGAGTTCCGCCCGAACGGACGCGCCGGCGTGTACGGCGGTTATCAAAACTGGATCGATCGTCCTGGACGCTTCCGCTCGCTGGGCGATGGGCAAATCGATTTCCGCGCCGTGTTCAGCAAATTTGCGCAATACGGCTATCCGGGCTGGGCCGTGCTCGAGTGGGAGTGCTGCCTGAAAGATGCGGAGCAAGGCGCGAAGGAAGGCGCCGCCTTTATTCGCGACCACATCATCAAGGTGACCGAGCGCGCGTTCGACGACTTCGCCGCGAGCGGCGCCGACCGCGCGTTCAATCGCCAGCTACTGGGGCTCGACTGACCATGTCCGAGGATTCGCAAGGCATCACCCGCCGCGAAGCGCTTGGCCGGATTGCGGCCGCTGCGGCGTTCGGCGCCACCGCCACGCTGGCGCCGATGAGCAGTGCGTCCGCTGCTCTCGCTGCTGAGAAAAGCGCTCCCGGCCGCCTCAAACAATCACTGAGCCGTTGGACCTCGAAGGCGCCGTTGCCCGAACTATGCAAGCGCCTCAAGGCGATCGGTTTCGTGGCCGTGGATTTGCTGTATGCAGACGAGTGGGCCGTGGTCAACGACAGCGGGCTGAAGGTTTCCATGGGCTATCCCGCGCGTCGCGATGATTTCATCGCGATGGGGTTCAACGATCCGGCCAATCACGCCACCTTGTTGAAGGAACTGGAAACGACGATTCCATTGGCCAAGCAGGCAGGCGTAACCAACGTGATCACCATGTTCGGCAACCGCAAGCCCGGCATCGACGACAGCCAGGCAATCGACCATTGCGTGGCGGGCCTGTCGAAGATCGCGCCGCTGGCGGCCGAACATGGCATCACCTTGTGCGTGGAGCTGCTCAACAGCAAGGTCGACCATCACGGCTACCAGGGCGACCACACCGCTTTCGGCGTGGCGGTGATGAAAGGCATCGGCTCGCCCAACGTCAAACTGCTTTACGACATCTATCACATGCAGATCATGGAAGGCGATGTGATCCGCACCATCCGCGACAACATCCAGTGGATCGGTCACTTCCACACCGGCGGCGTGCCGGGCCGGCATGAGATCGACGGCACGCAGGAACTCAATTATCACGCCATCGCCAAGGCGATCGCCGATCTGAATTTCCAGGGTTATATCGCGCACGAGTTCATGCCGGCGCAAGCCGATCCCTTCGCCTCGTTCGCCGAGGCGTTCAAAGTGTGCACGGTCTGATGCGAGATAACGCCATGAAGCTACACCTCCCTGCCCTCTTGATCGCAGCCATGATTTCCTCGCCGCTTTTGGCGCAAACGGCCGAGCCGACTGCCCCCGAAGCCACCGAGCAATGGCAACCGGAACCAAAGATCGTCACGCCCGGCAAGCAGGACAGCGCACCACCATCCGATGCCATCGTGCTGTTCGACGGTCATGACCTGAAGCAATGGGAAACCTCCAAGGATCACTCGCCCGCACGCTGGAAGGTGCATGATGGCGTGGTCACCGTCGACAAGCCCAGCGGCAACATCCAGACCAAGCAGAAATTCAAAAGCTACCAGCTGCATCTGGAATGGCAGGTGCCCACCAACATCACCGGCGAAGGCCAGAAGCGCGGCAACAGCGGCGTGTTCCTGGCCTCCACCGGTCCCGCCGATGAAGGCTACGAAGTCCAGATCATGGATTCGTACCAAAACAAAACCTACGTCAACGGCCAGGCCGCCAGCATCTACAAACAGACGCCTCCGCTGGCCAATGCGATGCGTCCACCGGGCGAATGGCAGACCTACGACATCGTGTGGACCGCACCGGTGTTCGCCGCCGACGGAACGCTCAAGTCACCCGCCTACGTCACCGTGTTGCACAACGGCGTGCTCGTACAGAGTCACACTCAGCTATCCGGCGAAACGTTCTACATCGGAAAACCGACATACAAACCCTACGACACGGCGCCGATCAAGCTGCAGGCGCATGGCGACCCTTCACCGCCGATCAGTTTCCGCAATATCTGGGTGCGGCCGCTGGACTAGCGCAACAGACTCCACGCCAGCGACAGGGAAAACGCCGCCAGCACCACTGACGCGCACCGCTGCATGCCTCTGGCGCTGATCCACGTCAACCGGCCGCGGCCCAACGCCGCGCCAAACGCGATCCAGGCCAGCCCAATAGGCAACAGCAGCAGCGAGAAAACACCCGTCGCCGCCAGATAATCGGCCCCGTGCGCGAATGCCGCAGGCGGAAAAATCGTGCCGGCGAACAGCAGCGCCTTGGGATTGAGCAGCGTTGCGACGAACAAGGTACGCGGCCCGATATCCGCTTGCGAGGAGGCTTGAACCATAAGGCTGGTGCGCCACATGCGAACCGCCAGGTACGCGACATACAGGCAACTGGCGATCCGCACCAGCAACGGTAGCCAGACCAGCGAGTGCTCGGCATGCGCGAGAAAGCCGCCCCACACCGAGATCGACACCAGGTAACCCGCAAGCTCGGCGCCGGCGAGCGGTGCCGCATGCCGCACACCCTGCCGCCATCCCGCCGCGGCAAGCAGCGTGTTGGTAGGACCGGGCGTGATCAGCACGATGGCGACGCCCAGCGCGAACAACAGCGTATCCGACATGGAGTGCATAGCTGGCCAGCAGCGGACGTGAGGGCAAGGCGTCAACTATAAGCCAGGCCGTTGGGGTGTGAAGATCCAACCGATCGCTGCGATGCGCGTTTTCAATACCGAAAATGCGCCTGCTGCGCAAACATGATTCCCCTAACCCTTCCCGATGTACTCGGGTCGTCAGGCCGCGGCAGGCCGCTGGATTGCTACGTTCCGTCAACCCAATACCCAAAATGCAACGAAGCGGCGAATGCCTTCACCTCGACGCTAAATGCCACGTTGCAGCGGTAGCCACAGCGTAAATCGGGTACCGCTGTTTCCCGACTTCCAATCGACACGCCCATCGATAGCCTGCGCGCGGCGCTGCTGATTCTGCAGGCCGCGTCCGCTGCTGCGCCACAGCGCCGTCGCCACGTCAAAACCCTGGCCATTGTCTTCAATGATGACTTGCACGCCGGCGCTCTCGGCGGCGGTGGCCACCCGGATGACCGTGGCGCGTGTGTGGCGCAGGATGTTGGCCACGCTTTCCTGCACGATGCGCAGGATGTTCAGCGCGCTCGACGGATCCAGCCAGTCCAGCGGTGGCAATTCGCCAACGTCCCAGACCAATGCAACATTGGCGCCCTCCATGCGCGGTTCCAGGCGGAAGCGCAGCGTAGCCAGCAACAGCAACAGATCGGCCTCGACCGGCTCCATCGAATCGATCGCCAGTTTCAGGTCGTCCATGCAGTCCTTGAGGATTTGCGAGACCTCGGTGTCGCTCATGCGTCCCTGCTCCACCGAGCGGATGGCGCTGATCAGGGTGGAGCCGAGCCCGTCGTGCATGTCCTGCATCAGGCGCTGGCGTTCGTCGCTCAGCAACTGGCGTCGTTCGATCTCGCGCAGCCGTTGATGGCTTTCTTCCAGCTCGGCCTCACGCCAACGCAGGCGCTCGGCCAGACTGGCGTTGACCTGTTCCACTTCATCAATGGCATTCACGTAGCGCCGGTACATCAGCAGGCCAAAGAAAATGAAGGTGACGCCATTGGTGTAGGCGCCCAGAAACCAACCCTCCGGGCCGGCGACGTTGTTGTGCAACATCCAATCCGAAATGTTGAGCAGGACACAGATGGCGACTCCGACCACGACCAGCCGTCCTTCCTGCGACGACCGCCAGCTACAGATGCCGCCCACGAAGCCGACGACCATCGCCATCAACAGTTCCAGCGCGTAGAACATCGCCAGCACCGGAGCGCTGTTGGGCAAGGCCCATGGCAGCGGCAAGCTGGCAATGCCAATGAGCAGTGACGCTGCAATCATGCCGCGACCGAGCCACCGCAACGGACGGCCATGCAGCAGCCTCAAGAAGAAGTGCATCACCGTAAGCAGCCAGCACAACGAATTGAGCACGAGCCAACCGAACCAGTCGTGGCCTATCGGCAAATCGACGTAGTAGTGCAAGTGTGCGGCAAAGGCGATGGCGGACAGATTGAAGAACAACAAATAACTCGATTCATGACGCCGTTTGAACCACACGAACAAAGCAAAAATGCCGACCGCCAAAAACGCCGCATTCAGCATGGCGGGCAGTCCTTGTTGCAACCATTGCCTTGTCTGGTAGCGGCCACGCAAGGCGTCGGCCGGCCCCAGCCATAGCGAGGACACCGCTACCGCATAAGACGGCGTATGTTCGAGCCTGAGCAGAATTTCCCGTACCGGCTCACCATTGAAGCCAGGCTGCAGCGGCATCCATAGCGGCGCGAACAAGCTATTCCATTGCTGGCCTCGTTGCTGCGCCCGGTAGGTCAGCTTGCCGTTGACATAGATGGCGATGGGGCCATCGGTTTTGAGACGCACGCCATAGAGCGCCCACGATTCCGCCGCGGGCTGCGGTGCATCCACGGACAGCCTGACCCAGGTGATGCGGTCGGTATTTGCTTTGCGGGAATCGGCCGGAGCCGTCGCAGGCGGATGCATGGCCAGCGGCAGTGCGGTTGCGTGCCATGCATCCGGCAAGCTGCCACTATCCAGCGAAACGGGTGGCGCACTGAAGCCGGGCGTTTCCACCTCCTGCCAACTGGCCTGCGTCAGATGCAGGCATTCGCCAGACCGCTGGATGCCGCTTACTGCCAGCGAAAGGAAGACACCCAGCGCAGCCAGCAAGGCCACCGAGAAAACCAGTGCGGCAACGGCGGGAACGTATTTCAAAGGGCGATCGAGTTTCTTTTCGAGCGCCGCTTCCCCCGAGCTTGATGTGCCAACCGAATTAGCCGTCCAGAATCCCCTGATTCCTGGCCTCATAAATCGCTTCCGCCTTGGATGTTACGTTCAACTTGCTGTAGATACGCCGCACAAAGCTTCGCACGGTGAAAGGCGACAACGACATCAGCCTGGCGATTTCATTCGCCGTAAAGCCTTTGGTGATGAGTTCCAGCACTTCTTTTTCGCGCGCGGACAGAAGTTGCGGCGCTTCGTCCGATGCAACCGGCTGCCCCAGACCCGCGGCTCCCATGTGGCGAAACCGCGCAAGCACCTGTCGCGCAATGATAGGGCTGATCGGGCTGCCGCCGCTGGCCAAGCTGCGAATTTCATCGACGATTTTTGCCGGGGAACTGTCCTTCAGCAAATAGCCCGATGCACCGGCCTCGATCGAACGGATGACGTGGGTCTCATCGCCGAAGTTGGTGGCGACCATGACACTGCAGCTAGTCCATTGCTGTACGGCGGCCTTGATGACATCGATGCCGGAGCCATCCGGCAGACCCAGATCCACCAGCAGCACATCGGTCGGCGCACCTTGCAGCAGTTTCAACCCTTCCGCGCGCGTGCCGGCGGTGCCGGCAAGCCGGATGTCCTGTGCGCTCGCTATCGCCTCGGCCAGGGCTCGTCTGAAGCCAAGGTCGTCCTCCACGATGGCCACGTGGATGAGGGGCGGCGTCTGGCCGGCGGCCGGTAATTCCATGAAAAGTCCAGGAATCCAAAAGAACGCCATTTTGCAACACGACAGACTACGGCGCGTGTAGCGTCTTTGTTCTACAGACAGCCTAGTGCCCTGTCCTCACGATACACAGCCATGGCAGAGCGCTCCCACCTCGCACTCCCATGTTTGCGGGGACAACCCGCGAACCGCGTCGACCGTCTGATCGGGAATGCCATGCCGCAAGGGTGGGTGACCGCCACCGACTAACGCTCTACTGCTATCCACAGGGGACTACATGGATTGCCGTATCCACTTCATCTCGGGCCTCCCCAGGTCCGGGTCTACGCTGCTGTCTGCCTTGTTGCAGCAGAACCCGCGCTTCCACGCGGGCATGAGCGGGCCGGTTGCCGGCATGTTCACCACGCTGCTGCATGAGCTGAGCGGGCGGAACGAGTTTTCGGTGTTCATCACTGACGCTCAGCGCCAGCGGATTCTGCGTGGTCTGTTTGCCAATTACTACGACGGCGAAGTGGATGCCGACGTGGTGTTCGACTCCAATCGCGCATGGTGTACCCGGTTGCGCGCATTGAAGATGCTGTTTCCCGATGCACGCATCATCGCCTGCGTGCGGGACACGGCATGGATCGTCGACAGCATCGAACGACTGATTCGCAACAATGCGTTTCAGCCTTCTTCGATTTTCAATTATCAGGCCGGCGGCACGGTGTATTCGCGCGTCGAAGGACTGGTCAACGGCGATGGCATGGTGGGCTACGCCTATAACGCACTGAAAGAAGCGTACTTCGGCGAAGACACCGGCAATCTGATGCTGCTGCAGTACGACACGCTGGTGAACGATCCCGCACGTGCCTTGGTCGCGGTGTACGACTTCATCGGCGAGCCGATCTATGCGCACGACTTCGAGCGCGTCAGCTTCGACGACAAGGGTTTCGACCAGCGCGCCGGCACGCCGGGCTTGCATCACGTGCGTCCGCGCGTCGGCGCGAGCATGCGGCAAAGCATCCTGCCGCCCGATCTGTTCCGCCGCTTCGAAAACGATCCGTTCTGGCGCGATCCGCAACTGAATCCGCACAACGTTCGCATCGTTTGATTCCGGACGACGGCGCAGCACGCCAACAACTCCGCAAACGACGCACCGATCCGCGTCGCCATCCATGACAGGGGCAACACCGTGAACCGCATCTACCGTTTGGTCTGGAATCGTGCCTTGGACACCGTGCAGGTGGCTTCTGAACTCGCACACGCACCGCGCGGCGGTGCGCACCACGCGTCGGACACACCGTTGCCGCGCAGCCGCGCGCTGGCGATGGCCTGTGCCGCCGCCTTGGGCCTGGCACTGTCGCTCACGCCGGCCTTGGCTGCCGCCAGTTGCGCCGGCACCGCGATCACGGGGACCGGCACAGCCGGGACGGCGGGCACCGATGGTGGCTCCGGTATCAACGGCTTCACTGGGCAGAATGGCACCAACGGTGGCGATGCCGCGGCCGCCGGCTCCAACCAAGCGTTTTGCGTCGATACCGGCAGCCAGGCTGTGGGCGGCAGCGGCGGTACCGCAGGCTATGGCGGCGACGGCTCGGGGATCGCTGGAAAGCCAAACCCTGCCTTTGGTGGCAACGGTGGCACCGGAGGCAACGGCGGCTATGGCATCCGCGGCACCGGAGCCTTCCAGTTAGGCAACTACGGAAGCATCACCGGCGGAACGGGCGGCAACGGCGGCGGCGGCGGCTTGGGCATCGCTGGCAGCGGCCATACTGGCTACAGCGGCAAGGGCGGCAACGGCGGTGTGGGCGGTACGGCCCTGAGTGGCGCCGGCTTCACGCTGCTCAACGCCAGCACCGGCACGATTACCGGTGGCGCAGGCGGCGAGGCTGGCCGTGCCGGTTTCCACAGTGGCGGCGCCTATGGTACGGCTGGAACGGGTGGCCAGGGTGGCGCAGCCGTGCGCAGCAGCGGTGCCAGTCATATCAGCAACAGCGGCAGCATCATCGGCGGCGCAGGTGGCGCCGGCAACAAGGATTACACGGGTTCGGGCCTGGGCGGCAATGGCGGCGCAGGGATCGTCGGCGATGGTTTCATGCTCACCAACACGGCCAACATCGCCGGCGGCGCCGGCGGCGCAGGCGGTTATCCCTATCCATTCGGTACCGGCGGCAGCGGCGGCAACGGCGGCGCGGGCATCCTGGGCAGCAATCTGACAATAGCCAATGCCGGCACGATCAGCGGCGGCCAGGCCGGGATGGCCGCCATCCCCGACCCGAAGACCAAGGAGAAGGCCGGCAAGTCTGGCAGCAGCGGCGATGCGGTGCATTTCACCGGCGGCACCAGCGCGCTCACGCTCAATAGCGGATCGGTGTTGAACGGCGTGGTGGAGATCGACGGCGGCAGCACCGCCACCCTCTACGCGAATGCTGCCGGACTGGATCTCAACGGCGGCTCGCTCGGCAGCAACGCGTTGCTGATCAACGGCATCGCCAATATCAACGTCAACACGCCTTCCTTCGCTGTCTCGGGCAATGTCAACGGCAGTGGCACACTCAACATCGCAGGCTCCGGCGCGATCACACTGGGCCCCGTGAGCGTTGGCGGGCTAACCAGCGGCGTATCGACCACGCTCAACAACAACGTCATCACCAGCGGTGGCGGCCAAACCTACAACTCACCCGTCACGCTGGGCGCGGCCATCACGGCCAGCGATACGCAGGGCGGCAACATCCGTTTCAATACGATCAATGGGCCGTACGATTTCATCGTCGACACGACTGGCGACATCTTTTTCAACGGCCAGATCGGTACCAGCCACGCACTCAACAGCCTGACCGTGAACGACGCGAGCCAGATCACGCTCAATGGCAACGTCTCCACGGTCGGCAACCAGTCGTATGGCGGACCGGTCGTGCTGAGCGGCGACGTTACGTCGCACGCTGCGAACGGCAGCGTTGCATTCACATCGACCGTCGACGGTGCATTCCTGCTGGACGCCGAAGCAAACGGCACGACCACTTTCGATCAGGCCGTGGGTGGCCAAACCCGGCTGTCGGGCCTTATCACGGGAAGCAATGGAAACACGATCCTGGCCGCGGACATTGCGACACGCGGCGCCGGCCAAAGCTTCGGCAATGCGGTAAGCATCACCAACGACGTAACGCTCAGCGACAACCAACTGGGCAACATCAGCTTCGACTCGACGATCGATGGCGCCTATAACCTGACGATCGCGACAGATGGGATGACCACCTTTCAGGGTGCCGTCGGCGCAACCCAGGCATTGAACAACATTACCGTCACAAGCGCGGGCATTCCGCTTTACCAATCGTGGAACATCAGCGGTACCGCCACGCTCAACAGCAGCGGAGCCATCGACGAAATGCCCGGTGCCGCGCTCTCCGCCAACTTGCTGACCGGCAGTTCCACGAACGAAACCCGTCTGGACACCGGCACCAACGCCATCGCGGGCATAGGCCCGTTTACCGCCAACGGCTTCACGCTCGTCAATAGCCAGAACATTGGCGTCCTCACCGGGTCCACACTCGACGGCGGCGCGGGTGGCGTATCGCTCGCCACCACCGCCGGGAATATTTATGTCTACCAGGGCGCCATGGTTACCGGCGCCAACATCACTCTTTCCCCCACTGGCTTTACCGATCTGTTCGGCACGCTGAGCACATCGGGAACCATTGCCTCGAACAACGCGCTGCAAGTCGAAACGGGAAGCGCGATCGTCGGCAACATCGCCAACAACGGCGGCATCACCTTCGTCAACAGCGACAACCATTCGCTGGCCGGGGTCATTTCCGGCAACGGCGGCCTGACGGTGCAAGGCAGCGGTAGCGTCAATCTGCAAGGCATCAACACCTACACCGGCGCCACCACGCTCAACGGCGGCACACTCGCGCTGTCGGGCAATGGCAGCGTCGCCATGTCCAGCTACGTGCTGGTGGGCAAATCCAGCACGCTGGATATCTCGGGCACCAGCAACGGTACCTCGATCACCACGCTCGCCGGCAGCGGCAAAGTGGTGCTGGGCAACCAGACCCTGACGCTCACCGGCGCCATGGATACCTACAAAGGCGTCATGAGCGGCACCGGCGGTTTCGCGCTATCCGGTGGAGGGGAAGAATTCACCGGCGCCAACACCTATACGGGCGGCACCACGATCAACAGCGGCAACCTGCTACTGGGCAATGGCGGTACCGCAGGTTCGATCACGGGCGACGTGGTCGATAACGGCCACCTCGTTTTCTATCGCCTCGATGCCATCAGCTTCGGCGGCAACATTTCCGGCAACGGCGCACTGGTGCAGCAAGGTGCGGGCACCCTCACCCTTACCGGTAACAACCAGTTCAGCGGCGGCACGCAGATCAATCACGGCGGGATTGCGATAAGCAACAGCGGTGCACTCGGTAGCGGCAGGGTGAGCATGGCGACAGGTACCCAGCTCACCTTTGGCGCGGACGGGTTGGCGCTGGCCAACACCTTCAGCATGAGCGGCGCGGCAAGCATCGACGTCGCCAATGGCCAGAACGCCACGCTTGGCGGTGTAATCGGCGATAACGCTAGCGCCGGCAGTTTGCAGAAGATCGACGCCGGCACGCTGACGCTCACCGGCGTCAACACCTATACCGGCGGTACGGTGATCAGCGGCGGTACGGTGTCGGTATCCAGCGACAACAATCTCGGCGCCAGCACGGGCGGCCTGGTACTGAACGGCGGCACGCTGCAAATCAATGGGCATACGTTCAACAGCACCACGCGCGCACTTAGCATTACCGCGCTGGGTAGCGGCCTGGACATCGTCGATGCTGCCAACACGTTTACGCTAAGCCAAGCGATCTCCGGCAGTGGCGGTCTCGTTCTGTCCGGCGCGGGCACCTTGGTGCTTAGCGGCGCCAACACGTACGGCGGCAATACCACGATCGATAGCGGCAGCACACTGCAACTGGGCGACGGCGGCTCGATCGCCCATGGCATTACCGATAACGGCACACTGGTGTTCAATCACCGTGATGCGTTCAACGCCGGCAATGCGATTTCCGGCAACGGCACACTGATACAGCAAGGCTCCGGCAGTGTGACCTTGAGCGGCGACGACAGCACATTCACTGGCACGACCACGGTTGCGAACGGCAGCCTGTTCGTAGGCAGCTTGACCAGCAACACCACGCTGGGCGGCAACGTAGTCGTCAATAACGGTGCCACGCTCGGCGGTTTTGGCACGATCAGCGGCAACGTCAACCTGCAAAGCGGTGCGATCGTCACCCCGGGTGGCTCAAGCGGCACGTTGACGGTGAACGGCAATCTCAGCGCCGCGCAAGGCAGCGTGTTGAACGAGACCTACGACATCCCCGGCGCGAACTTGCGAACCTTCGGCAGCGGCAGCAGTTTGCGCGTCGGCGGCGATCTCGCGCTCAACGGTGTCACGCTGAACGTCAACAACTTCGGCAACATGGGTGCCGGCATCTACAATGTGCTCACCTATGGCGGCAACTTGAGCGAAAGCAACGGCGGCATCTCGCTGGGTAGCACGCCAACTGGCCACACGGTGTCTCTGCAGAATCTCACCGCCAGCAAGCAGATCAATCTGGTCGACACCACCGGCCTCATGCTCACCATGTGGAATGCGAACGGCCAGGCCTCGGCGACACAGATGGGCGGTGGCAGCGGCACGTGGTCCGCCACCTCTGCGATGTGGACCAATAGCGATGGCAGCGCGCCGAACTCGGCGATGCAGCCGCAGCCGGGATTTGCCGTATTCGGTGGCACGCCGGGCACAGTAAGCATCGACGCCAGCGCGGGCACGGTCAGCGCCACGGGCATGCAATTTTTTACCAACGGCTACGTGTTGAATGGCGATGCGCTGAACCTCATCGCGCAGAGCGGCAGCAATCCCGTCACCATCAACGTGGGCGATGGCACCGTCGCCAGCACCAGCACAACGGCGACCATCGACAACGTGTTGGCGGGCAACACCGGACTGGTCAAGACGGATTACGGCACGCTGATCCTGGGTGGCGTCAACACCTACTCCGGCAACACCACCATCCAGCAAGGCACGTTGGCGCTGGCCGGCAATGGCGGCATGGTCAATACGACTTATGTAGAAGTGGACAGCGGCGCCAGCTTCGACATCAGCAACGCGACGCAGGGCATCTCGATTCCCTGGCTGCAAGGCAGCGGTAGCGTGAAACTGGGCAGCCAGACGCTTACGTTGACCGATGCTGGCCGATTCGACGGCGTGATCGAGGGTTCCGGCGGAGTCGTACTCCTCAATGGCGTTACGCAATTCGCCGGCATCAACACCTACAGTGGAACCACCACGATCGATGCGGGTGCCGAACTCGAACTGTTGAACAACGGCAATCTTGTTCAAAGCACGGTCAACGTACTGACGGGTGGCCATTTCAGTATTGCGGGCACCAACAGCGGTGCATCGATTGCTTCGTTGCAAGGCAGTGGCAGCGTCGATGTAGGCGGCTCTACGCAAACGCTAACGCTTGGTAACGCAAACGACACGTTCAACGGTGTGATCAGCGGCTACGGCGCGCTGGCGCTGTCGGGCGGTACGGAAACGCTGACCGGCGTGAGCACGTATCAAGGCGTCACGACCATCAACGCGGGCACGTTGGCGTTGTCGGGCAACGGCAGCATCGCCGGCTCCAGCGGGGTGACGATCAACGGTGGGGGCACGCTGGATATCAGCGGCGGTAGCGGCGCTTCGATCACCACGCTTGCCGGCAATGGCCATGTCAATCTGGGAGGACAGACGCTCACCCTGACCAACGGCAACGGCGGCGCATTCAACGGCAGCATCAACGGCAGCGGCAACCTGACGCTGGACAGCGGCAGCCTGACACTTTCCGGCAGCAATACGTACACCGGTGTCACCACGATCGGTAACGATGCCACGTTGACCGCTGCATCAGCACAAGCACTGACCGGCACGACGGCCATCCATTTAAATGGTGGTGTGCTGGGTGTGTCGAACATCGACCTTGCGACCTCGGCACCGGTGGTGCTCGGCGCTGATGGGGGTACGCTCACCCTCAGCCGCTCCCATACGCTGGAACTGGATGGCGCGATCAGTGGTAATGCAGGCGTGCTCAACTTGCTCGGCATCGGTGGCGGCACCGTGCTGCTGACCAACGCCAACAACAGCTATCAGGGCGGCACGCGTATCAGCAACATGTTCGGGGGCACCAATGTTGTCGACGTCACGGCGACCAGCGCCCTGGGCAGCGGCGATGTTACGGTCGGCGCGTCCAGCGCACTCAACTTCATTGGTCATGGCAGTACGATCGTCAGTGCAGGCTCGCGCACGATCAACGTTGGCGGTACGGCATCGATCAGCTTCGGCACCAGCACGTCGCTGGGATCGTCCACCATCAACATGGCTGCCGGTTCGTCGGGCACCATCGGTGGCGCGGATATGGGCAGCGCCCACCTCAACAACGCCGGCATGGTGCAGGTGTCGGATGCGGCGTCGGGCCATGCGGTGCTTACCAATGCCGCCAGCGGTACCGTGCCGAGCGGAAGCCAGATCGGCGATCCATTCGCCTATACCGGTGGCGTGCTGGGCTTCTTTGGCAACAGCGACATGGCCAACGCCACGGTGGTGAACAACACCGGCGGCGCCCTATTCGTTACCGGCGTTACCGGTGATGACGCGACCATCTCCATCGGCTCGCTCTCCGGCGGCGGCAACGTCCTGCTGGGTAGCAACGAAGACGCCAACAACAATTCCCTGCCCCTTACCTTGACGCTTGGCGCGCTGAACCACAGCGACACCATCAGCGGCATCATCGACGACAGGGCCTTCAGCGGGCAAAGCCAGGGCGATGGTCTGACCAAGGTCGGCACCGGTACCTTGACGTTGACGGGCGCCAACAACTACAGCGGCGTGACCACGATCAGTAACGGCAGCCTGCAGATCGGCAACGGCGGCACAAGCGGCTCGGTGATCAGCGACATCGTCGACAACGCCACGTTGATCTTCAATCGTAGCGATGCGGTGGCTTATGGCGGCACGATCTCCGGCAACGGCGCCGTGGTGCAACAGGGCACCGGCACGTTGACCTTGGACGGCAACAACAACGCCTTTACCGGCACCACCACCGTAGCCAACGGCAGCCTGATCGTGGGCAGTACCGTGGGCAACACGGCGGTGCTGGGTGGCAACGTGATCGTCGACGACGGCGCCACACTGGGCGGCCTTGGCACCATCGCCGGGGATGTCAACGTGCAGTCCGGCGGCATCGTCACGCCCGGCACCGCGTTCGGTGTGCTGGGCGTCAATGGCAACTTCACCGCCGCGCAGAACAGCGTGTTGAACGAATCGTTCGGCGCACCCACCGCGAACTTCCACACGTACGGCAACGGCACCAGCGTCGTGGTGGGTGGCAATCTCACGCTCGATGGCATGACGCTCAACGTCACCGATGCCGGCGGCATGGGACCGGGCATCTATAACGTGTTCACATACCTAGGCACGTTGAGCGAAAGCAACGGTGGCATCACGCTCGGCGTCACGCCGGCCGGCCAGACGCTGCAATTGCAGACCCTGACGGCGAGCAAGCAGATCAACCTGATCGACACCAGCGGACTCACGCTCGACGTGTGGAACGCGAATGGCCAGGCCACCAGCAGCCAGATGGGTGGTGGCACCGGCACCTGGTCGGTCACCTCGCAGATGTGGACCGATGCCAACGGCGATATACCGAACGTGGCGATCCAGCCGCAACCGGGTTTCGCTGTGTTTGGCGGCGCCGCGGGCACGGTAACGGTGGATGGCGGCGCAGGCAATGTCGCCGCGGCCGGCATGCAGTTCGATGTGAGCGGCTACATCCTTACGGGCGACACATTGACCTTGGTCGGCAGCCAGGGCAGCACCCCGGTGATTCGCGTGGGCGATGGCAGCAGCGCCGGCGCGAACATGACGGCCACGATCAACAATGTGCTTACCGGCAGCGGCGGCTTGGTGAAGAGCGATCTGGGCACGCTGGTGCTTGCGGGCAACAACACTTACACCGGCGGCACCACGATCAGCGGCGGGACGTTGCAGGTCGGCAAGGGCGGCACTGCCGGCACTATTGCCGGCAACGTCGTCGACAACGGTGCGCTGGTGTTCGATCGCAGCGATGCGGTCAGCTTCGGTGGCGTGGTTTCCGGCAGCGGTTCGCTCAGCCAGATCGGTGCGGGCCGCGTCTCGCTGACCAACGCCAACAGCTATACCGGCAGTACATCGATCACGGCAGGCACGCTGGCTTTGTCAGGGAACGGTAGCATCGCCAGTTCCAGTGGTGTCAGCGTAGCTGGCGGCGCGTGCTTCGATATCGGTGGCAGCATCGGTGGCGCGTCGATTGCCTCGCTCAGTGGCAACGGCAACGTGAACCTGGGGAGCCAGACACTCACGCTCACCCAGGCCAACGACCGTTTCAGCGGCGCCATCAATGGCAGCGGTGGCCTGACACTGGCGAGCGGCAGCGAAACGCTAGCCGGCGCCAATACCTATACCGGCGCTACAACGATCGCCAGCAACGCCACACTGACACTGACGAGCGACCTCGCATCCAGCAGCGTCATCAACCACGGCACGCTCGATCTATCGGCCAGCACGGCGGATGTATCGATGAACAACCTGAGCGGCGATGGCACGGTGCTGCTCGGCAATCATTCGCTGAATTTGACCCACGTCAACGGCAGCTATACCGGCGTCATTGCGGGCAACGGTGGCCTGGTGCTGTCGAACGGCAGCGAGACGCTCACCGGCATCAACACCTATCGCGGCGGCACGTCGATCAACAACAGCGTGTTGTCGGTATCCAGCGACGCGAATCTCGGCGCTGCAAACAGTGTGCTGAGCATCGATGGCGGCACCTTGGCCATCATCGGTCATACCTTCGGCAGCACGTCGCGTGCGATCACGCTTGGCCATGCCGGTGGCACCCTGGATATCACCGATAACGCCAACCGTTTCACGATCAGCCAGGCCTTGAGTGGCAGTGGTGCGTTGACCAAATCCGGCACAGGTACCCTCGTGCTGACGGGCGACAACAGCTATGCCGGGGGCACCACGATCAGTGCGGGAAGCCTGCAGATCGGCGACGGCGGCACCACCGGTTCGGTGAGCGGCCATATCGTCAACAATGGCGCGCTGATTTTCGATCGCAGCGATGCGGTGAGCTTCAATGGCGCGATTTCCGGTAGCGGCTCGCTGACCAAGGAAGGCGCAGGCACGCTGACCCTGACCGGCACGAACAACTATGCCGGCGCTACCATCATCAATGCCGGCACGCTGATCGCCGACAGCAGCAGCCTGCCTGGCACGGTTACCGATAATGCAGCCCTGGTGTTCAACCAGGCCAGCCAAGGCACGTTCAACGGCGCTATCAGCGGCAACGGCACAATCACCAAGACCGGCACGGGTTTGCTTATACTGGACGGTAACAGCAGCAGCTTTACCGGCGCCACCGCTGTGCAGGATGGCACGTTGGAAATCGGTGACGCGACCACACCGTCGACCTATCTCGGCGGCAACGTCACGGTAGGAAGCAGTGGCGTGTTGCGTGGACACGGCACGATCGGCGGCAACCTGAGCAATAGCGGCATCGTATGGGCGGGCGGCTCGATCGGCACGCTCATCGTGCAAGGCAACTACGTGCAAGCCGCCAATGGCGTGCTGGAAGTGGAAGCCACACCGGATGGGCAAGCTAGCTTGGTCAACGTGCGCGGCACCGCCAACCTGGCCGGAAGCGCCCTGGTGGTGGCCGACAGCGGCACCTGGCTGCCGCACACCCCATACACCATTTTTACCGCGGCAGGCGGCGTGAGCGGGCAGTTTGCCTCTGCCAGCAGCAACTTCGTGTTCCTGACGCCGACGCTGAGTTACGGCAGCAATGCGGTTAACCTAACGCTGCAACGGAACACCATCGATTTCAATGCGGTAGCGAAAACGCCCAACGAATTCGCCATTGCAACCAGCCTCAACAAACTGAGCTGCGGCAATGTCATCTACGACGTGCTACTGCTTTCAAATGCCGATAGGGCGCGCAAAGCCTTCGACCAGATGAGCGGCGAAATCCATGCCTCGGTCCGCACCGCCATCATGGACAACGAACGCAATCTGCGCGATGCCGTGACGAATCATCTGCTGGACTGGTCACTCGACAATAGCCAAGCCGGCCGGATGGACAACGGTGCCGCCGTGTGGACCACGGCTACCGCCCGCGGTGGCAGCCATCAGGGCGACGGCAATGCATCCACGCTCGACGCCAACGGCAGCGGCATGCTGCTGGGCATGGACGCGCCGGTGGGTGACGTCGCACGCATCGGCGGCTTGATCGGCACGGGTAATCTTTCCGACAGCATCGGCGCGTGGGCGGCTTCTTCCGCACACATGCATACCCGTCACGCTGGTCTATACGCCAGCGTGCAAGCCGGCAGCTTCCACTTGATGAGCGGCGCGTTCTACGGCTGGCAGAACATGGACACCGATCGACACATCAGCTTCCCCGCCGCAGCCGGCACCGCCGATAGCCATTACCACGCCAATACCGTGCAAGCCTACGTGGATGGCAGTTATACGTTCACGTTGAGCCATGGCACGCTGGCCCCGTTCGTCGGCCTGGCGGCGCAACGCCTGCACACCGACGCATTCGGTGAAACCGGCACGCCGGCGGCGCTCACCAGCCATGCGCAAGGCGACACGCAGACCTACGGTACGCTGGGTTTGCGCGGCGCACTGCAGCTCAACACGCAGGATACCGTGCAAGCGCACGCAAGCCTGGGTTGGCAGCATGCCTGGGGTAATACACGCTCTATCGCCACCTTGCAATTGCTCAGCGGCAGCGATGCATTCACCGTGCAAGGCGTACCTGTCGCACGCAATGCAATGGCCATCACGGCGGGCTTGCGTATCATCGCCACGCCAAAACTCTCGCTGGATGCGACCTACAACGGGCAGTTTGCTCCGCGAGTGAACGATCAGGCTGCGCATCTCAGCCTTACTTATTCGTTCTGAGTGGATGCGAGTGTCATGCCACCTGCATAAGTCCGTCACCGGCATGCCGGCCTACCGATGTCCCCCGCTTTCAGTAGCGGGGCAATTTAGAGCCCAGGGTTACTTTGACCTACAGCAAAAATCCGCTGCGATGCCGTAGGTGCGCGAGCGTCCTATCCCTTTCGGCGCCCACTAGCGGAGTACGCCCGCACTCAATGCCCGCATCGCATCCTTCGCCCCCAGATCGAAAGCATCACGCACCGTAGTTTTTCGGGTGCAATCCCAGGTAGATACCGGAACTTGTCTACTAGGTTGCCAATATAATCGCCCTAACCAGGCAAAAAGAGTTGGGAGCTTAGGATAATGGCGGGTGAGCATGACCAGCGTACTTGTGTGGCCGGCATCTAACTGCACCGGAATTGGTGCGTTGTCTGTGTATCCGCCATCGAAGGCAGGCGCGCCGCCTACGCGAAGAGCCGACATGATAGGCGGCGCAGAAGCTGCGGCAACGAGAAGGGATTGGGCTTTGTCAACGTCAGAGCAATTGTTTAAGACCATAAAATCCTGACGGAGTCCCAATGCCCTGGGGAGTCGCGGATGGATGCTGTTCCATAGATATCTATCGATTAGATAAGCGAATGTTCCCACGGCCACAGAACCCCCTGTGCCTAGGAATCGAGCAGGTCGCGTGACCGCAACCGTAAGGCGAACGGAGGAGGAGCTCAGTCTTGCAAATGAGTCCGCATTCAAGAACGCATTAATCCAAGCAGGATATATATGTTGGTGAGCGAATTTCAGCTTGAGTTCCGCAAGGGCAAGCCATTCGAAAACGCGGGAGGTGTCTGCGAAGAGTCTCAGACAGGCACGGAGGGCAGCGTCGGAGCTCTCCAAGAGAAACGAGGCGGCAACGGCAGCACCGGCACTCGTGCCTACCATATTAGTCGGCAGGCGTTGGCCTTGGTCCATTAAGTGTTGAAGTGCCCCAGCCTGCCACCAGCATCGATTGCCCCCTCCAGCAAAAACAAGTGTGCGAATCTCGCTAAAATCGAGCTCTCGGACTTCACTTAATTTTTCACCCATATGTACCTTTTCTCAATAAGCTTTCAGTCCAAAACGAGCCTTCTATCGGTTTCGGTGCGTGACGGTACGCTGTCCGCGACGAGACGCTTGCGTCCTAGACGAGTTTTAGGGCGTTATGTGGCCGAAATGAAATCACATACTTGTTCAACAATCCTCGCGTCACGTAGGACTCGGCGGTGACCCAGCTTGTCAGATTGGATGAGCGTAACCTTGCCCTTGCAAATATCAAGGAACTTCACTGCATTGAAATAGGGAATCTCTTTGTCATCCTTGTCGTGAACTAACAGGATGTCCGAAGAGTCATTGTTGACCATTCTTGTGATGTCGAGCTCGTCCCACTTGAGGCGGTTGCCGTACTTTTCTTCAAGGCGTTTGCGCATTCGGGCGACGATTTTCGAGGGAATATTCAGAACTTCACCAAACCGCTCTGTCACCCAGGCTGCGTGAGCGAAGCAGCCTATAAGAACAATTCTCTTTACGTTGAATCCATAGAGTTTCTTGGAGAACATGGTGTTACCGGCACCAAACGAGTGTCCAATGATGCCGTCGAAACTACCGTATCTCTCGATCACTGCACGAATGGCGGACGAATACTCCATCATGTCGGTTTGCTTTCCGGTGGAGCGACCGTGAGCAGGAGCGTCGAATGTCACGACGGTATAATTTCGATCGATAAGAGGCTGGACGAACGAAGCTAGCTGAGTGCCACGGCCACCCCAGGAGTGGCACAACAATACTTTCTTCGTCGCATCACCCCAGGAGTACGCCTCGATCCTGTGATCACCCATTTCAATCGTTTCACGCCTTGCAGAGTTCTGGTGCTCCATTTCCCATTTAGGAATTTTGAAGCGCTGTGGGGTAAGGAAGATATGGAGTGAAAGCTTCGTGGCCAGACCCGGAGCGAGCTTGGATAGAAGCGGAAATAGGGTGCGCAGTACCCCAAGGGCGGGTTTGTCTGCAAAACCAGCGTGGTTTTTCTTGGATGACGTCTGCCTCGCACTCATGGAAGGCTTCCTTACGTAAATGGAAAAGGTCTATCTCAGCCGTGGTTTGGAGCGAGCTATGCCTGAGTGGTTCTCAGCCTGCCAAACCTCTCTCTGATGATTTCAGGGATGTGTACGGATCGAAGAGAAACAGGGCTGAGAAATGCCCCATCCTGTCGTGCCTCAATAACGCGACGCTCTCTGGACTTAGACTGAAAATCAAAACCGATGCGCCACCTCGCTCCCGCTACGGCTTCTACCCAAGCTGTACCGCTGATTTGTTCTCCGTATTGGATGGCGCTTATATAATCGATCTCTGTCCGGGCAATCACCGACAGACTTTCCCTGGCGCCGGTGTCGATTTCCGCAAAATGCATTCGCATCATTTGGACCCGAAGCACTTCCATCCAGTGGACCACGACGGTGTTACTTAAATACCCTGTGAAATCGACTTCGAAAGGCATGGGATCGAAATCGCAGGTGATTGCGAGAGGACGGCCACTCTGCGAACGCTCAGGCATTGGGTTCTCTTCTCGTGTTTCGACCCGTAACCACAGGCTTCAGGGATACCTGGAGAAGGTCGATAACTCCTGACTGAAAGCCTCGTATCGCTGAGTGAAAGTACGCGCGATAGCGCTCGACCACTTCTGGCCCATAGTTCTTCACGAGAGACTCGCGATTAGCAAGTAGGCGCTTGTCCCAATGTTCGATGGTACGGGCATAATCCTGCCCGATACGCTTGGCCGCGGAAACCTCGTAGAGATCGAGAACTGCTGCCTGAATGTCAGTGATGGACGGAAGAGCCGACCCTGGAAATACCCGCTCGAGAAGGTAGCGTGTATCGCGGACTTCAGTAATATTCGCCGGCGGGCGGGCTGTGATGATCGTTTGCAGACCTACGTAGGCATTTGTCGTCGATAGGCGCCGGCACCACTTAAAGAAGCCTCGATATACGTCGCGGTGACGCTGAAGCCGCCGATCTTCCATCGATGCGAAATGCTCGAAGGCACCGATCGAAACGATAGCATCATAGAGTTCTCCCAAGGGTTCGAAGTCCTGCCACGAACGAAGTTCCACGGTGACTGGCTGCTCGACATTCCTACGGACGTAATCATATTGATCCGTACTTAGCGTCAAGCCATGGGCGGAAGTTGCGCCAAATTGAGAAATGGCGCGGCGCATCAGTCCACCCCATCCACAGCCGACGTCCAAGATATGATGACCTGGCGATACGTTGGCATAGCGGCAAATTCTGTCTAATTTTGCGACCTGTGCCTCTTCGAGCGTCTGAGCAGACTTCCAAACGCCGCAACTATAAGCGCGATAGTCGCCGTCCAGGAAAGCGGCATAGAAATCGTTAGCTACATCGTAGTGATAAGCTATATCTGCCTGTGTGGCCACGATACGGTCCTTATGGGTTCGCTGCGGATCGTGAGAGCTTCTTGTGGTAGCTTCGTAGCGCGTGCGAATCAGGAAAGTCGTGGTCTAGAAGGCCTGACAGATTGCCAAGGATGCCTTGTTCGACTTTTTGCTCCCACTGGCGGTCGAATCGAATTTCGTCGCTTAGCCACTGCTCCAGCCATCGGGGATCGGGCAGCCGACCATTGACCGTATCGTCAGGGTATAGCGCTTTGTTGACGTGAAGATTCGTCGGATGCATAGCTTTGTTTACGCGTGCATTCGTCATCAAAACGCCGATTTTTGCAAAAGCCAACGCAGCTTCGATGCCCCTTTGTTGGAGTGATTTCCGCATGTAGTCGAGATAGGCACGTGCGTGTCGCGCTTCGTCGTTGGCAAGCGTGTCGTAAATCTGACGGATAACCGGCTCACGGTGATACGACGCGGCGCATCGGTACCATTGATTCAGGCGAACTTCACCACAGAAGTGCAACGCAAGGCTTTCTAGAGCAGGCGCGCTGTCGAACGAGAAACGTACAGCTGAGAGCTCCCCCTCCGTGGGACAAAATTCCGGTGCGAATCGCCTCAGATATTCCAGCAGGACGAGGCTATGTTTCTGTTCCTCGAAAAACCATATACTTGTGAACGCGGAGAAATCGGCGTCCTGGCTGTTATCCCGCAGGAACATTTCCGCCGTGGGCATGGCCGACCATTCGAGGATCGCATTCATCTTGATCCCATGGAGATGACGTTCGGTCAATTTCGAGGCATCAAAATCCTGCCATCGAATGTCTGATCCTAAGTTCCATCGATTCTGTTCGAGGCGGGCGAATAAAGATGGAAAAAGCATCGTTATTGCCCCACTCTTAAGATGACCAAATCACTTGCAATGTATTCTTTTTCGAAACGCTCGCGCAATTCCTCTACGCAAGACCCGCATCCATCCATGCACCGCGTGTAGGCATTAATCATTAACTCAAATGACAGTGGAGTGCGCCGCTGCTCTTCCATTATCTCGTCGTGCGATTTGTCCGAACACAAGCAGTACACGTAATCCTTCCTTGTTTAACCCGGTGCAGAGCGAGCGACTGCCTTGACGGCACAATCATGTTGTCCCCAAAACCCGCCTTTTACGCTGGCAAGGACGAGGGTTAAGTCGCAAGCGTGGAGACCACCAAATACCAAAGACCGGAGCACAGCAGATAAATTCGACACGGACGTCAATGAAATTGGCGCCACAGCCGGGTAAAAAGTGGCCCTAGAGTTCCCAGAGTTTGGCAGACCGCATCCTACACATTGTTCGATTGCGGAGATATCTGACAAGTCCTAAAAAAGGGAACGAATCTGCTGAGAACGGAAACACGGTCAACATAGCCAACGCTGAGTAGTGAATTTTCTCACCAATTTTCGGTGTATCAAACTACGAGCTCCATTCGATTGTTTGACAAACTGGTGAAAAAAAGGAAAAGCCCTCGAAACGAGGGCTTTTTCGGATCTTTCTCTACAGCTTGTAGAGATATGCTTCCTAGAACGGAATATCGTCATCATCGAACTGATTGCCGCCACCCATGTCCGGCGGCGGCGCGGACTGGCGCTGCGGAGCACTGCCGTAGTCGTCGCCGCGGCTTTGCTGGCGCTGGCCACCGCCACCGCCTTGCGAGCGTTCGCGATAACCGCCGCCACCACCGCCGCCGCCTTCACCGCCCATCCCGCCGAGCATCTGCAGCTCGCTGGCGATGATGTCGGTGGAGTAGCGTTCGACGCCTTGCTTGTCGGTGTACTTGTCGGTGCGCAGCGAGCCTTCGACGTAGACCTGGCGGCCTTTCTTGAGGTATTCGCCGGCGATTTCGGCGAGGCGGCCGAACAGCTTCACGCGGTGCCATTCGGTGCGTTCCTGCTTCTGGCCGCTCTGCTTGTCGGTCCATTGCTCGGAGGTGGCGATGCTGAGGCTGGCGATGGCCGTGCCGCCGGCGGTGTAGCGCACTTCGGGGTCTGCGCCGAGGTTGCCGACCAGGATGACTTTGTTGATACCGCGTGCCATGAATGACCTCGAGAAACTGAATCGGGATAAGGGCTTTGCGTTACGCGCCCGATGAGCTTAGGACGCTGCCCGGGCCACCTCCAGCGCCTGCCGGAGCCGCCGGGCGTAAGCCCATGGCCCGCCATGATACATGCCCGGCCCCGGCCGATGCCCGCTGCTTAGAATTTGACCACCGTCCGCAGCCCGAACACGGTGGCGTCACGGTTGGCGTTGCTGCCGCCGGGATGGCGGATGTACTGCACGTTGGGCATCAGCGCCAGGCCGTGCCAGAGCTGGAACTGGTAGTTGAGTTCGGCGATGTATTCGTAGCCCTGCACCGGGACGGGACCGGCTCCGGCGGTGTTGAGCAGCCGCTGCGCGCTGGCGACGCGTCCGCTGACCCGGTCACGACCGATGGCCAGCCCCAGGCGATCGTCCGGGCGCGAGGCGAACGGTCCGTCGCAGAGCAGGCCGATCGAGATCATCTGGTCGACCAGGTCGGTACGCGGATCGGCCTGCACGATGTTGCCGAACACGCTCAGGCCACGCGCGATCTGCTGCTGGCCCATGAAATAGCTGCCGGACACGCTGCTCTGCAGAACGGGCGCATCGCTGCCCAGCAGTTGCTGCACGCCGTCCACGCTATAGAAGACGTCGTTATAGCGGGCCGTATTGCGCCAGCCGCCGATGCGCCACACGCCGGGCAGTGCATCCTGCGCATCGCCCAGATTCGTCCGCCAATCCAGTTCGGCCAGCATCAGCGTACCGACGTTCGGTCCCGGCACCGACAGCTTCAAACCCTGCGAGGTGGATGCGTTGTTCGGATTGACTTCGAAACCGCCGAACTTGATCGACCACGCCGGCGACGGATTGATCGCGATCACACCACCGGTCTGCGCCAGCGGCCACGCGTTCACGCCCTTGGAAATCCAGCCAGGCAGCGCGCCGCAGAAGTTGAGGTTCTGGTAGTCGCAGGCGAACGGGAAGAAATCCACGCCGATATCCATGCGTCCGAACTTCAGATCGACCAGGCCGTTCCACAACGCCTGTTCGAAATAGAAGCGCGTAAGGCGGGTGACATCGCCGCCGCCGTAGATTTCCTGCGATTCCAGCAAAGTGCCCAGGTGCGCTTTCGCGTCGATCTGGCTGCCGTTGCGATTGTTGATGTCTACGTGCAGCGAGCCGCCGGTCCAGCCCCACAGTTTTTCGAAATCGAAAGCAGCGTGCAGGTGAATCTGGTCGGCGTAGGCATCGGTGTTGCGAATGCCGCCGCTGGTGTTGTGCGCGAATTCGCCGAGATAGTCCAGGCCGATGTCGACGCCATGGTCGTAGAGGCGTTGGCGCGCGCCATGCCAATCGCCGGTAAGCGTGGTGTGGGCGTAATCGGGGTCGTCGGCGATGGCGCTGGTGCTGGCGATGCATCCGGCCATCGCGATCAGGGCAATGATTTGTTGGCGCATGCGGGTTCTCCTTCGGAACAACATCGTTTTGCTGGCGACGGGCATGAGGGGGCCGTGCGGGCACGGGCGTGCTCGCTGGGGTGTCGCAGCGGTGGATCGACTTCCGGCGTGCTGGGCTGTTTATTCCCTCTCCCGTTTACCAATTTCGTTGACGGGGGAGAGGGTTAGGGCGAGGGGTCATGGCTTGTGGGGAAGCTCAGTGACGCGGGGAAGTTTTTTTGCTTTGTGACATCAATACGACTTAAGGCAAGGTTGGCCCCTCACCCCGGCCCTCTCCCCGGAGGGGAGAGGGAGTGGGCGCGTCAGATCTTGAAAGCCATCGTCGCCTCCACGGCTTGTTTCCAGCCTGCGTAGAGTTCTTCACGCTGCGCTTCGGGCATTGCCGGTTCGAACTTGCGATCGACCGCCCAATGGCGCGCGATGTCTTCGCGGCTGGACCAGAAACCGGTGGCCAGGCCGGCCAGATACGCCGCACCCAACGCCGTGGTTTCGGCCACCTTGGGCCGCAGCACGGGCACATTGAGAATGTCGCTCTGGAACTGGCCGAGGAATCCGTTGGCGATCGCACCACCATCGGCGCGCAGCTCTTTCAGTTTCAGCCCGGCGTCGCTTTCCATCGCGGCGAGCACATCGCGCGTCTGGTAGGCCATCGATTCCACTGCTGCGCGAATGAAATGCTCCTTGGTGGTGCCGCGCGAAAGGCCAAACACGGCGCCGCGCACGTCGCTGCGCCAGTACGGCGCGCCCAATCCCACAAAGGCCGGCACCATGTAGACGCCTTCATTGGTCTTGGCGCGTTCGGCGTATTCCTCCGAATCGCTGGCGCGACCGAGCATGCGCAAACCGTCGCGCAACCATTGAATGACGGAACCGGCCACGAAGATCGCGCCTTCCAGCGCATATTCCACCTTGCCGTCCACGCCCCAGGCGATGGTGGTGAGCAGGCCGTTGTTGGATGCGACCGCTTTGTCGCCGGTATTCATCAGCATGAAGCAGCCGGTGCCGTAGGTGTTCTTGGCCATGCCCGGTTCGAAGCACGCCTGACCGAACAGCGCTGCCTGCTGGTCGCCGGCGACACCGGCGATGGGCACTTCATGGCCGAAGAAATGCTGGCCCAGCGTATTGCCGTAGATTTCGCTGCACGAGCGCACCTCGGGCAGCATTTCGCGCGGCACGTCCAGCATCTTCAGCAGGTCGTCGTCCCAGCGGCGCTCGTGTATGTTGTACATCAAGGTGCGGGAGGCATTGGTGTAATCGGTGACGTGCACCTTGCCGCCGGTGAGGTTCCAGATCAGCCAGCTGTCGATGGTGCCGAACAAGAGCTCGCCACGCCTGGCGCGTTCGCGCGCGCCATCGATGCGATCGAGGATCCACTTCACCTTGGTGCCGGAGAAATACGCATCGATCAGCAAGCCGGTCTTGGCGCGCACCATGTCGTTGTGGCCGGCGGCGATCAGTCGATCGCAGATCTCGCGCGTCTGCCGCGATTGCCACACGATGGCGTTGTAGATCGGCTGGCCGGTGGCCTTGTCCCACACCACCGCGGTCTCGCGCTGGTTGGTGATACCGATGCCGGCGATCGCGCGTGCGTCCACCTGTGCGTTGTTCATCACCTCGGTGATGGTGGTGAGCACGCTGGTCATGATCTCGCGCGGGTTGTGTTCCACCCAGCCCGGTTGCGGAAAGATCTGCCCGAATTCGCGCTGCGCGATGCCGACGATGCTGCCGGCGCGATCGAACAGGATCGCACGGGAGCTGGTCGTGCCCTGGTCGATGGCCAGGATGTATGACTTGTCCATGCAAGGCTCCTTCAACGGGTTGAGTCAGCCACCACGGGATCGCGGCCGCTGGCTGCTTGCGGTGATTGCAGGGCGCGCAGGCGCGCCGGCAGGAACGGATACACCAGCCACTGATAGGCAGCGCCGCCGACTACGCCGCCGATCAGCGGGCCGACGATGGGAATCCACCAATAGTTGTCCGGCGACGGCAACGCGGACGAACCCCAGCCGGCGAAATAGGCGAACAGGCGCGGACCGAAATCGCGCGCCGGGTTGATCGCCCAGGCTTCCAGATAACCCATCGACGCGCCAATGGTCGCCACCAGCAAGCCGATGATCAGCGCACCGGAATTCGCGCCCGGTGCCAGCTCGTTGTATTGCTCGGTGATGGCGAAGATGCCGAACAGCAGGAAGGCGGTGAGGATGATCTGGTCGAGCAGCGCATGCATCGGCGTGATCGCCAGGCCCGGATGCGTAAAGAACACGCCTGCCGCACCGCCCGCCTCGCGCGTGAGCTGGTGCGTGGTGTTGTAGTGATCGATCACCGGCTGGAACAGCACGTACACGATGGCCGCGCCGAGGAAGGCGCCGATTACTTGCGCGATGCTGTACGGAATCACTTTCTTCCACGGAAAGCCGCGGAACAACGCGAGCGCCAGCGTCACCGCCGGGTTCGCATGCGTGCCGGAGACCGAACCGGTGACGTAGATGGCGATGGTGACCGCCAGGCCCCACGCGATGCACACGCCCCAATACGCGTTGGCGTAAGGGCTGGGATCGTAGAGCACGTACATGCAGGCGACCGAATCGCCAAGGCCGATGATGATGAAGGTGGCGAGCGCTTCGGAAATCAGCTCGCCGATGCTTTGCCGGCTCATGGCTGCATCTCCGGCATCGTCGCGGTGATCGATAAGTTGACTACGTGGTACGGCACGGCTTTCTCCCACGGGTGATGATGAAGGTGGCTCCCGCCCTGCTCTCTCAGGAAGGAACGGTTCAAGCAAACGAAGCGCGACGCGGTGGCGCGTCGGCAAGATACGCCGTCAAGCGTTTCACCTGTTCGGGCGTCAGGCGCAGGCCCAGCTTGCTGCGCCGCCAGAGCACGTCGGTGGCGTCCAACGCCCATTCCAGCGCGCGCAGGTAATCCACTTCGGCCTGATACAGATCAGCGCCGAAATGCTCGCCAAGGTCCTGCAGCGAACGCGCCTGCCCGAGTATGCGCATGGTGCGGCTGCCGTAGCTGTGCACCAGGCGCCAGGCCATCGTTTCGGGCAGCCACGGATGCGCCGATTGCAGTTCGCGCTGCAGCGTGTTCACGTCCTGCCGTTCGCCGCCGGGCAGCGGATGGCCTTCGGCCGTCCATGCGTCCGATGCCTGCGGAAAGACATGCGCGAGACGATCCATCGCCTCCTCCGCCAGCTTGCGGTAGGTGGTGAGCTTGCCGCCGAACACGTTGAGCAGCGGCGCGCTTTGCTGATCCAGTTCCAACAGGTAATCGCGCGTGACTTCCGATGCGTTGCCGGCTTCGTCATCCAACAGCGGACGCACGCCGCTGTAGCTCCACACCACGTCGGCCGGCGTGATGCTGCGTTTGAAATAGCGGTTCACCGCATCGCACAGGTAGCGCGTTTCGTCGTCGCTGATGTGCGGTGCGGAAGGATCGTCGCGATAGTCCAGGTCGGTGGTGCCGATCAGGGTGAAGTCGTGTTCGTAGGGAATCGCAAACACGATGCGGCGATCAGGCTGCTGGAAGATGTACGCATAAGGATGCTCGAACAAACGCGGCACCACGATATGGCTGCCCTTGACCAGGCGCAGCGCGTGGTCGTGGCCGACCTTGGCGACGTTGTCGAGAAAATCCACCGCCCACGGCCCCGTCGCGTTGACCAGCGCCTTGGCGCGGATGGTCGAACGTTCGCCATGCGCCGATTCCAGCTGCGCGGTCCAGCCTTGCGCATCGCGGCTGGCGCTGACGCAGCGCGTGCGTGTGTAGATGGTCGCGCCGCGTTCCATCGCATCCATCGCGTTGAGCACCACCAGCCGCGCGTCCTGCACCCAGGCGTCGGAGTAGACGAAGCCGATATGGAACTCGTCGCGCAACGGCAGCCCCGACTTATGGCGCTTGAGCGAGACGCGGCGTGACCGCGGCAAGGTGCGGCGACCGCGCCCGAGGTGGTCGTACAGCAGCAGGCCGAGGCGGATCATCCACGCCGGCCGCAGGTGCGACTGGTGCGGCAGCACGAAGCGCAGCGGCCAGATGATGTGCGGCGCGGCGCGCAGCAGCACTTCGCGCTCGGCCAGCGCCTTGCCGACCAGGGCGAACTCGTACTGCTCCAGGTAGCGCAGGCCGCCGTGGATGAGCTTGGTGCTGGCGCTGGAAGTGTGCGCGGCCAGGTCGTCGCGCTCGCACAGACACACCGACAGGCCCCGTCCGGCCGCATCCCGCGCGATGCCGACACCGTTGATGCCGCCGCCGACCACCAGTAGATCGAACTGCTCCGTCATCGCCTGTCCTATGAACCTGCCTTGCAGATGTTCGTTTTCGATCAGCAAACCATAAAAAGCGCGTCAACGAACAACTATTTTGGATAAAAGTACACATTCGCTCGAAATATGAGCGTATTCGAACATTTCCGATGATTGCACGCTGCAGCGCAGCGAGGCTCAGGCCGCATCGGCGACATGCACCTGCGTGCCCGCCTCGGCCAGCACGGCCGCCAGTTCCGGCGGCGGCGCGCGGTCGGTAAACCAGGCGTGCACCGCGGAAACCGGGCCAAGGCGAACCAGGGCGTTGCGCCCCACCTTGCTGTGGTCGGCCGCCAGGAACACCTGCCGCGAGTGCTCGATGATGGCCTGCGCCACCCGCACCTCGTTGAGATCGAAATCGAGCAAGGTGCCGTCCAGGTCGATACCGGAAATGCCGATCACCCCGAAATCCACCTTGAACTGGCGGATCAGCTCGATCGCCGGCTGGCCGGTCACGCCATGATCGCGTCCGCGCACCACGCCGCCGGCCACGATCACCTCGAAGCTCGGGTTTTCGCTGAGCATGATCGCCACATTGAGGTTGTTGGTGATCACGCGCAGGCCCTTGTGGTTCATCAGCGCGCGGGCCACGTCCTCGTTGGTGGTGCCCAGATTGATGAACAGCGAGGCGTCGTCGGGGATGTGCTGGGCCAGCAGGCTCGCGATACGCAGCTTCTCTTCCTGCCACAGGTTCTGGCGCTTGGCGTAGGCAAGGTTCTCCACGCTGGAAGGCAGGCTGACGCCGCCGTGATAGCGGCGCAAAAGCCCCGCGTCGCACAGCGCCGCCAGGTCGCGGCGGATGGTCTGCTGGGTGACGTCGAAATGCCCGGCCAGATCCTCCACAGTGGCGAAGCCCTGCTCGCGCACGCGCGCCACCAGTTGCTCCTGCCTGCGGTTGAGTACCAGGTCGCTCATCGTTGCTCCATCCGGACAGCCTTCGCCATGGTAGCGTGCCCGATCCGCCAGTCTGACTGCCAGGCTTCGGAAGAATCACACGTAGTGCGGTCGCCGCCTCTATAATCGAGGTTCTATGTCCAGCCCCAGCCGCATGAACACCTCCGTCCTGCAGACCATCGACCCCGCACGCGATTTTGCCGGGGTGCGCGCCCTTGCCGAGGGGGACATGCAGCGCATCGATGCCCTGGTCCGGCAGCGGCTGGCCTCCGACGTGGTGCTGATCAACCAGATCGCCGACCACATCATCGCCGGCGGCGGCAAGCGCCTGCGCCCGATGCTGCATGCCCTGGCCGCGCGCGCGGCCGGCTACAACGGCGACAAGCACATCAAGCTGGCGGCGGTGATCGAATTCATCCACACCTCCACCCTGCTGCATGACGACGTGGTGGACGAGTCGGACCTGCGCCGCGGCCGCAAGACCGCCAACGCGCTGTGGGGCAACGCGGCCAGCGTGCTGGTGGGGGATTTCCTCTATTCGCGCTCGTTCCAGCTGATGGTGGAACTGGACGACATGCGCATCATGCGCATCCTCGCCGACACCACCAACACCATCGCCGAGGGCGAGGTGCTGCAGTTGCTCAACATTGGCAATGCGGATGTGGACGAAGCGGCGTATCTCGCCGTGATCGAGCGCAAGACCGCGGTGCTGTTCGCCGCCGCCACGCAGCTCGGCGGCCTGCTGGGCGGCCTGTCGGAAACGCAGGTCGCGGCACTGCGCCGTTACGGCATGCAGTTGGGCTACGCGTTCCAGATCGCCGACGACCTGCTCGACTACGTCAGCGATGCGCGCACCCTGGGCAAGAACATCGGCGACGATCTGGCCGAAGGCAAGCCGACCCTGCCGCTGATCTACGCCATGCAGCGCGTCAGCGTGCAGCAGGTACGCGAAATGCGCCATGCGATCGAGCACGGCGGCCTGGATTCACTCGACCACATCATTGCCGCGATCCGCGAATCGGGCGCCATCGAGCGCACCCGCGAATGCGCCATGCGGCACGCACGCGCCGCCCACGAAGCGCTGGCATCGCTGCCGCCGTCCTCCTATCGGGATGCCTTGGCGTCGCTCGCCGATTACTCGGTGCAGCGCACGTTCTAGGGCCTCTGATCGTGAATCGTGAATCGTGAATCGTGAATCGTGAATCGTGAATCGTGAATCGTGAATCGTGAATCGTGAAAAGCGTAGTATCAGACGCATGTTGCGACAGCCCGCTTTGACGATTCCCGATTGACGATTCCCGATTCACGACCCCGTCTTTCAAGGCGTACCGCTGAACGCCGCCCGCAACCAGTCGTGCATCAACCGATAGCTGCGTGCCGCCGCGCGCGCGTCGTATTTGCAGCCCGGCGCGTTCTCTTCCGTTTCGGTGAAGCAGTGCACTGCATTGCCGAGCACCAGGAATTCCCAGTCGGCCGGGCTGGCGCGCATTTCGTCCATGAACTTGTCGGCGTCGGGCATGGTGCCCTGGTCGTCGGCGCCGTTCATGACCAGCACGCGCGCCTTGATGTTTTTCGCCAGCGCCGGGTTGTCGGTAGCCAGGCCGCCATGGAACGATACCACTGCCGCCACGTCCGCGCCGCTGCGCGCCAGGTCGAGCACGGCCGAGCCGCCGAAGCAGAAGCCGATCGCGGCGAGCTTGCTGGCATCGATCGGCGCGTTCGCCGCCTGCGCCTTCAATTGCGCAAGCGCTTCATTGATGCGCTTGCGCATCAGCGCGCGGTCGCCATACAGCGGCGTCACGGCAGCCTTCGCCTGATCGGCGTGACCGACCTGCGGCCGCACATTCTCGCCATACATGTCGGTGAGCAGGATCACGTAATCCTTGCCGGCGATCATCTCGGCCTTCTGGATGGCGATGTCGTTCACGCCGTACCAGTTCGGCACCATCACCAGGCCAGGACGCCTGGCGTGGCTGGCGTCGTCATAGACCAGCACGCTCTTGAAATGCGCACCGTCCAACGTCCATTCCACCGGACGATGCACCATCTTGGCGTGCGCGGCGAAGCTCAGGCCAGCGAGTAATGCCAGACAGACTGCTCGAATGAAACGCATAGATGAGTTCCTTGGAAGAAGCATTGGTTGGGTTAGCGCAGCGTAACCCAACATGTTCGGGGCGAAATCGTTGGGTTACGCTGCGCTGACCCAACCTACAAACCCGCCGCGTGGGTGGCCAACCGTCGCTTCAACGGCAGCAGGCGATCGACCAGGCGCACGCCGAGGCCACGCATGGCCACCCACGGCGCGCCCTGCAGCGCATAAATACGCGCCAGCGCATCGAAGCCGTAGGCGTCGAGCGTATCCGCGCTGCGGCGGCGGCGCGCATAGCGGCGCAATACTTGCGGCGAAGCGAAATCGCGTCCCGCATCACGCGCGGCCGCCAAGCTGTCGCGCAGTTCCGCCACGTCACGCAAGCCCAGGTTTACACCCTGCCCGGCCAGCGGATGCACCACGTGCGCCGCATCGCCGAGCAACACGAAACGTTCGGCCTGGTAGCGTTCGGCAAGCTGCAGCTTCAAGGGAAAGGCGGCACGCGGCGTGGTGGCGGTGATGCGTCCAAGCCGGAAATCGCTGGCGACGCCAAGTTCGTGGAGGAATGCCTCGTCATCCAGCGCCAGCACACGCCGTGCTTCGTCTTCCGGCAACGACCATACGATCGAGCTGCGGCCATCCTGCAACGGCAGCAAGGCGAGCGGACCGGTGGGCAGGAAGCGCTGCCAGCAGGTCTGCGCATGCGGGCGTTCGGTGCTGACATGCGCCACCACCGCACGCTGCGTGTAGTCGCGACCGCGCGTGGCAATGCCTGCGCGCTCGCGCAAGGGCGAACCAGCGCCATCGGCCGCGACCAGCAGGCGCACCGCGACGTTTTCGCCATCGGCCAATGCCAGCACCACGCGATCGGACCGCGTTTCGAAATCCTGCACCACAGCCGGACACAGCCGCTGCACGCCGGCCGCGTCCAGCGCCTGCCACAGTGTCCACTGCACCAGGTTGTTCTCGACGATGTAGCCGAGCTGATCGCGCCCTTCGTCGGCGGCGTCGAAATCGATCGCCGCGCCGTTCTCGGCGTCCCATACGTGCATGTGCGCGTAAGGACAGGCGCGCGCCGCGCGGATGGACGTCCAGACGCCCAGTTCATCCAGCAACTTGATCGATGACGGCGCGAGGCCGACCACGCGCAGGTCGACGTCGTCCTGGGGCTGCCACGGCGACGGCGGACGCGCTTCCAGCAAGGCGGTGCTGAAGCCCGCGCGGCTCAGCGCGAGCGCGGCGGCGGCGCCCACCATGCCGCCGCCGACCACGGCGATGTCCAGCGCCGGCACGCGGCGTTGCGTTGCGGGAACGGTTCTCATGGCGTGCGCTCCAGCACCGCGCGCGGCGGTTCGCCGCGGAAACCCATGCCGCGTCGCGCCAGCAGCTGCTGCAATGGCGGTACGCGGTCGTAGGCCAGCAAGGCGAGCGAGCGCAGCGGCGCCAACAAGGGTTGCGGCATGCAGGCGAAACGCACCAGATCATGGCTCATCGCCATGGTGCCTTCGCGATCCGGCGCGCGGCGTGCGGCGTAGCGCTCCAGCAGTTCCTGCGCGCCGGGATCGTCGCGGCCGGCGATCAGCTCGGCCAGCGTCAAGGCATCGCGCAAGCCGAGGTTGAAGCCTTGCGCGCCGATCGGATGCACGGTCTGCGCCGCGTTGCCCACCAGCACCGCGCGCGGCGCGACCAGGTTGCGCGCGGCGACACGCTTGATCACATAGGGATGGCGCTTGCCGGGACGGCTGAGCCGACCCAGCCGCCAGCCGAAGCGCCGTTGCGCGAGCGCGATGAAGTCCGCATCGTTCAAGCCGGCCACTTCGGTCGCCGTATCCGCATCCACCGTCAACACGAGACCGCAGCGGCGTTCGCCCAGCGGCAGCATGGCGATGGGACCTTCGTCGGAAAAACGCTCCCACGCACGGTTGGCGTGATCACGCTCCGGCGTCACGGTGGATACGAACAGCGTCTGCCGGTAATCGTGCACGTCGGCCTCGATGCCCAACTGCGCGCGCACGAAGGAGTCGGTGCCGTCCGCGCCGACCAGCAGCGCGGCGTCGATGTGTTCGGTTCCTTCCGGCGTCTGGACCTGCGCGCGCCAGCCGCCCTCGAACTTCTCCAAGCCGGTGAGGCTGGCCGGCGCAAGACGCCTGAGTCGTCGGCAGCCATCCAGGCGACGCAGCAGGGCCGCGCCCAGTTCGCGCGCGGGCAGGGTCCAGCCCAACGCATCCACGCCGTGCCGGGCGGCATCCAGGCGCACACTGCCGAATTCGCCTGCGCGGCTGACCTGGATATGCCGGATCGGCGTGGCCTGCGCGACGGCGAGCGGCCACACGCCGATGGCTTCCAATCCGTTGACGGTGGCGCGCGCCAGCGCCAGGTTGCGCTCGTCATAGCTGGGTTGGGCATTCGCGCGCGGCGCGGCGGCTTCCACCAGGGTGACGCGGCATCCGGCGGCATCCAGCGCAATCGCCAGGCTGGCGCCGACCAGGCCGCCGCCGACCACCAGTGTGTTGCCTTCAGGAGAGATAGTCATGCGCGGATGATACGCGGTGCCTGCGTCACTCCGCATTGGGCTAAACTGCGTCTCCTCTCATCAAGCCATCTGCTTCCCAGGGAGTTCTTCTTCATGGCTACGACACAAACCCAGCGCCTTGGCATTCTTGCTGCGCTCGCCCTGGTGATGGCGGCGACCCGCGTGCATTTGTCGCTGTTTCACCACGACATCTGGGACGCCTCCTGGGGCGTGTTCTTCCTGGCCGGTTTCTGGCTGCGCGGCACTGGCCGCTGGGCGTTCCCGCTGCTGATGGCCGAAGCGGTGCTGGTCGATTATCTGGTCATCACGCACATGGGCATCAGCTTCTGGGATCACTACTGCGTATCGCTGGGCTACTGGTTCCTGATTCCCGCCTATGGCGCGCTGTGGATGGGCGGCAGCTGGCTGGCCAAGCAGCAGCGTGGCCTGACGCTTTCCACCCTGGCGCTGGCCGCCGTCGTGCTGCTGGCAAGCGAAACGGCGTGCTACGCCATCTCCAACGGCAGCTTCTACTGGCTGAGCGCGCACGTGCCGGCGCCGAAGAGCTTCACGGCATGGTTCGCCAACTTCGGCGACTGGTACCTGCCGTTCCTCGCCACCACGGCCACCTACGTCGGCCTGGGTGCGGTGCTGCACGTGCTGGCCACGCAGCTTGCGCGCCTGTCGCATGGCGGCCAGGTGCAGCACTGAGAGCACTAAGCCTTGGGCAATCGTCTTTCCAAGATCTACACCCGCACGGGCGATGACGGCAGCACCGGCCTGGGCGACGGTTCGCGCGTAGCGAAGGATTCGGCGCGCGTCGGCGCCTACGGCACCGTGGACGAGCTCAACAGCACGGTCGGCATGGTGCTGGCCTGCGACGGCGTCGGCGAGGACGTCCGCGAAACGCTCACCCAGGTGCAGCACGAGCTGTTCGACCTGGGCGGAGAGCTGTGCATCCCCGGCATGGCGATGATCGAGGACGCCGACATCGATCGCCTGGAGCAGGTGCTGGATCGCTTCAACGATCCGCTGCCGCCGCTGAAGGATTTCATCCTGCCGGGCGGCGGCATGGCCGCTTCGTGCTGCCACCTGGCGCGCACCGTGTGCCGCCGCGCCGAGCGCGAAGTGATCGCCCTGGGCCGCGTGGAAACGATCCGGCCGCAGGCGCAGCGCTATCTCAATCGGCTGTCCGACCTGCTGTTCGTGCTGTGCCGGGTGCTGGCGCGCGGCAGCGGCCATGGCGAAGTGCTGTGGCAGCACGAGCGTCGCCGCAAGCCCGCTGCCGGCTGAGTTTGCGCATGCTGCAGCTTTTCACCCATGGCGTCTGCCTGCAGCACGATCCCGGCCCGGGCCACGCCGAATCGCCGGCGCGCCTGCGCGCGGTGCTGGCGGCGCTGGACCAGGACCGCTTCGCCAGCCTGGACCGCATCGAAGCGCCGCGCGCCACGCGCGAGCAACTGCTGCGCGTGCACACGCCGGCGCATGTCGACCGCATCCTGGCGATCACGCCCGAAGCGGACACGGTGCGGCTGGACGAAGACACGCTGATGTCCCCCGCCTCGGCCGAAGCCGGCCTGCGTGCGGCAGGCGCCGTCGTGGCCGCCGTGGATGCAGTGATGACCGGTCAGGCCACGCGCGCGTTCTGCGCGGTGCGGCCGCCCGGCCATCACGCCACGCCCGATGCCGCGATGGGCTTCTGCCTGTTCAACAACATCGCCGTGGGCGCCGCGCATGCGCTGGCCGCGCATGGCCTGAAACGGGTGGCGATCGCCGATTTCGACGTGCATCACGGCAACGGCACGCAGGACATCTTTCTGTGCGAACCGCGCGTGCTGTTCATTTCCACGCATCAGCAGCCGCTCTACCCCGGCACCGGCGGTGCGGACGAACGCGGCGTGGGCAACATCGTCAACGCGCCGCTTTCGCCCGGCGAAGGTTCGTACGAATTCCGCACGCTGTGGAACGATGTGCTGCTGCCCCGACTGCATGCGTTCAAGCCGCAACTGGTGCTGGTCTCTGCCGGCTTCGACGCCCACCAGCGCGATCCGCTGGCCAATCTGGAGCTGCAGGCCGAGGACTATGCCTGGATCACCGAGCGCCTGGTCGACCTGGCGCATGCGCACGCCGGCGGGCGGCTGGTCTCCACATTGGAAGGTGGCTACGACTTGCAAGCGCTGGCCGCCAGCGCCAGTGCGCACGTCAGTGCCTTGATGGAGTAGGTAGGGGTGCATACCCCAACCTCGCCGTGCTTGGGCTACCTCATGTTGGGGTTTGCACCCCAACCTACGGGGACAGCGCGTGCTGGTCGGGCTGGAAATCCAGCGCCACCGAATTGATGCAATAGCGCAGGCCGGTCGGCTTGGGGCCGTCCGGAAAGACATGCCCCAGGTGCGAGTCGCACACCGCGCAGCGCACTTCCGTGCGGTTCATGCCATGGCTGGTGTCCGGCGCCAGGCCCACCGCGCTGCGCTTGACCGGCTGGAAGAAGCTCGGCCAGCCGGAACCGGATTCGTATTTGGCTTCGGAGGCGAACAGCGGCGCGTGGCAGGCGGCGCAAACGTAGGTGCCCGCCTCCTTATGCCGGTACCACTTGCCGCTGAAAGGCGGCTCGGTGGCCGAGCAGCGGCAAACCGCGTACTGCTCCGGCGTCAGGCTCGCGCGCCATTGCTCGTCGGTTTTGTAAGGCTTGCGCTGATTCATCCGTTTCTCCGTTACAGATGCGTGCCGTCCACAGGGCCTTTCTGATAGCTTAACGCCCCTTCGTCGCCGATTGATTGCCTCCGTGAAGCCCAAGAGCCTCTCGCCCTCGCGTTCTCTGCCTCCACGCCGCCTGCTAGCAATCGCTGCTGCCGCTGCCCTGTTCAGCAGCCAGGGCGCCCATGCCTCGTCGCAGACCAAGCATCCGAAGGCCACGCTCGACGGCACCGAAGTGATCTGCCCGCTCGGCAGCTTCATCTGCCCGCCCCGTCCGGACAACTTCGCGCTGTGCAAGCCCAACGGCATGCTGGAATTCTACGATCCGTTCCTGAGCAAGGATTCGTCGCTGCGCGCCTCGGCCAGCACCCAGGTGTGGGCCGACCATGTGGAAAGCCCGGACCAGATCACCTATCACCTGACCGGCCACGTCAAGACCGTGCGCGCCGACCAGGAACTGCACGCGGACGCCGCCGACTACAACAGCGACACCACCGATTACGACGCCCGCGGCAACGTGCATTACCAGGAAGCCACGCACCTGGTGTCGGCCGATCACATCACCGGCAATACCGACAACAGCACGGGCCTGGCGACCGGCGCGGTGCGCTACCAGATGCTCGATTCGCACGGCAACGGCACCGCGGTGCGCGCGGAAATGCTGGATGCGGACCGCAACCGCTATTCGATGGCCACCTATTCCACCTGCGACATCGGGCGGCATATCTGGGAAATCCGCGCCAGGCAGATCGACACCGACGACACCACCGGCCGCGGCATCGCGCACAGCGCCACGATGAGCATGTACGGCGTGCCGTTCTTCTATTTCCCGTGGATGAGCTTTCCGCTCAACAACCAGCGCCAGAGCGGTTTCCTGTATCCGTACTTCGAGCACACCGGCCGTGCGGGCTACCAGTTCCGCATTCCGTACTACTTCAACCTGGCGCCCAATTACGACGCCACCATCACGCCGCGCTATTACACCCAGCGCGGCGCGATGCTGTCCGGGGAGTTCCGCTACCTGTTCCCCAGGACAAGTGGCGAATTCCAGTTCGAGTTCCTGCCGCGCGACAACTACAACGACCAGAAGCTCACCTCGACCTCGATCGATACGCAGGGCCAGCAGCGCTATCTGTACCGCATCGTCAACAACACCAGCGTGTTGCCGGGCTGGTCGCTGAACACCAACATCAATCGCGCCTCGGACCAGAATTACCTGCGCGACTTCGGCAATGACCTGTTCTCGATCTCCACCGCGCTGCTGTACTCCAGCGTGTACCTCAACGGTTCGGGCAACTGGTGGAGCGCGTCGGTCGGCGGCGACATGTGGCAGAACGTGGATCCGTCGCAGTCCAACGGCGTGGAACCGTACAAGCGCCTGCCGCGCGCCACCTTCAACATGGATATCCCGTTCGCGCGCTGGTATGACGTCGGCATGACCAGCGAAGCGGTGAAGTTCCACAAGTTCAACCAGGTGGAAGGCGCGCGCGTCGATCTGTATCCGTACGTGGATGCCGATTTCCAGGGCTCGGCGTGGTTCATCCGGCCGAAGCTGGCCTACCGCTATACCGGCTACTCGCTCGACAGCGGCTACCAGCGCTACAGCTATTACGGCCAGTTCGGCAGCGGCACCTCGCCGTTCACGCAGAGCAACCCGAGCCGCTCGCTGCCGATCCTCAGCCTGGACCAGGGCCTGATCTTCGAGCGCAGCACGTCGCTGTTCGACACGCACTACACACAAACGCTGGAGCCGCGGCTGTATTACCTGTACGTGCCATACCGCAACCAGAACAACCTGCCGCTGTTCGATACCGCGCCGATGTCGTTCGACGACTGGATGCTGTTTGCGCCCAACCAGTTCTCCGGCGCCGATCGCCAGATGAACGCGAACAACCTCACCGCCGCGGTCACCACGCGCCTGCTCGACGACGGCGGCGTGGAACGGCTCTCGGCCACCTTCGGCCAGATCCGCTACTTCACGCCGCAGAAAGTCCAGGTGCCGTGCACCACCGTTTCCAACAGCACCGTCGCCGGCTGTACCGCCACCACCGACTGGCGCGGTTCGGACTACGTGACCGAGCTCAGCACCCAGCTCAACGATCAGTGGACCGCCAGCACCGAGTACCTGTGGAACCCGAACTCGCGCCGCACTGACCTTGGCACCTTCGCGCTGCAGCGCCGACTGGGCTTCGACGGCATCCTCAACTTCTCCTACCGCTATCGCCGCGGGCTGCTGGAACAATATCAAGCCTCGGCGGTCTATCCGCTCACGGAACGCTGGCGCCTGCTCGGCGAGTGGACCTACTCGATGATGGACAAGCGCACCGTGGAGGCCCTGGCCGGCGTGCAGTACGAAGGATGCTGCGTGAAGGTCAGCGTGGTGGCCCGCCACTACGTCACCGGCTACTACGGCGTGGTCGTCGCGCTGCCCCCGGGGCAGACCGCGCCGCGCAGCGACACGGCTGTCATGTTCCAGTTGGAATTCAAGGGCCTGGGCACTTTCAGCGGCCAGACGGAGAGCGTGCTGCGGCGTGATATCCTTGGCTATCAATAAGCGCGTTCCGGCCGGTTTTGGGCGCGCCCTCGGAAAAGCGGCCGCCCCGGCTGGTTTTTGAGCAATACCGTCACCAACCCCTTCGCCCCCGGGCGACAGAAGGCTGTTCACTGATGAAGCAGATTTTTGCGATGTTCCTGCTGACGATCGTCATGGCGATCCCGTCGCTGGCCCAGGCCCAGTTCCTGGCGCCGCAGGATTCGAACTCCGGACAACAGCCGATCGACCGTATCGTCGCCGTCGTCGAAGACGAGGTGATCCTGCAGAGCGAACTCAACGACGCCGTCGCCGCGATCCAGCAGCAATACGCCAACCAGCCGAGCCAACTGCCGCCGATCGACGTGCTGCGCCGCCAGGTGCTCGACCGCCTGATCCTGATGAAGCTGCAGCTGCAGCGCGCCGACGACCAGGGCATCCGCGTCTCCGACGCCGACGTCGACCAGGCCGTGCAGGCAGTGGCCTCACAAAACAAGATGAGCCCCGACCAGCTGCGCGCCGCCGTCGAACAGAGCGGCATGAGCTATGCCGCCTACCGCCAGCAGCTGCACGATCAGCTGGTGGTGCAGAAACTGCACGAGAACGTGGTGCGCAGTTCCGTGTCGGTGACCGAAAGCGAAATCAACAACCTGCTCAACAGCCCCAGCTACAAGGCCGGCGAAGTGCATCTGGCGCATATCCAGATCAGCATCCCTGGTGGCGCTTCCGCGGCGGACATCGACGCCGCGCAGAAGAAGGCCGAGCAGGCGCTGGCCGCGATCAAGGGCGGCATGCCGTTCAAGGCGGCGGCGATCCGCTTCTCCGACGCACCGGACGCGCTGGACGGCGGCGACCTGGGCTGGCGCCGCATGGACGAAGTGCCGCCGGCCTTCGTCGACGCCATCAGCAGCCTCAAGCCCGGCGAAGTCAGCGGCATCCTGCACGGCCCGACCGGCTTCCACATTCTGCAACTGGTGGACCAGCGCGCGCAGTCCAAGCAGATGGTCACCGAGTACCACGCCCGCCAGATCCTGATCCGTCCGAGCGAGCTGCTCTCGCCCACGCAGGCGCAGCAGAAGGCGCAGGATCTCTACAACCGCATCGTCAACAAGCATGAGGACTTCGCCAAGCTGGCGAAGGACAACTCCAACGACGACACCACCGCCAATGCCGGCGGCGACATGGGCTGGTTCCAGCAGGGCGACTGGGGCACGCTGATCGGCCAGAAGCTGGCCGACATGAAGGATGGAGAGATCGCGCAGCCGTTCCAGAGCGAAGCGGGCTGGCACGTGCTGCAGCGCCTGGGCACGCGCAACAGCGACATGACCAGCGAGATCGCCCGCAACCAGGCGCGCCAGGCCATCGGCAACCGCAAGGCGGACCAAGCCTATGACGACTTCCTGCGCGACCTGCGCTCCAGCTCCTACGTGAAGATCCTCGCGCCGGAACTGGAAGAGCCCGCGTCGGACAACAACAGCAAGGCGTCGTCGTAATGGCGATGCCGCGCGGGTAAGCCATGAACACGCTCGCGCTGCCGCGGCTCGCCCTCACCGCCGGCGAGCCGGCGGGTGTCGGTCCGGAATTGCTCGTTCGATTGGCCGCCACTTCGCTGGCGGCCAATTTCGTTGCGATCACCGATCGCGCCCTGCTCGAACGCGCTGCCGCGCGTTGCGGCGCATCCGTTCGCCTGATCGACGATGACGGCGAAGCCATTGCCGAGCGCCCGCCCAGCCTGTTGCGCGTGCGGCACGTGCCGCTCGCCGCGACCGAAGTGCCCGGCCAACCCGATCCGCGCAATGCCCAGCACGTGCTGACCACCTTGAGCGAGGCGGCAAGCGGTTGCATGGCAGGTCGCTACGCGGCCGTGGTAACGGCGCCGCTGCAGAAGTCCTCGATCAACGAAGCCGGCATTCCCTTTCGCGGCCACACCGAGTTCTTCGCCGAACAAAGCCGCGCCGAGGTCGTGATGATGCTGGCCAGTCCGGAACTGCGCGTAGCGCTGGCCACCACGCATTTGCCGCTGCACGCCGTATCGGCGGCGATCGATGCCCAGTCGCTGGAACGCACCCTGCGTATCGTGCATCAGGAGCTGCGGGCGAAATTCGGTTTCCCTGCGCCGCGCATCGCCGTGCTCGGTCTCAATCCGCACGCTGGCGAAGGCGGCCATATCGGGCACGAAGAAATCGACACGATCATTCCCGTGATGGACAAGCTGCGCCAGGAAGGCATGCAGTTGCTTGGCCCCGTTCCCGCCGACACCGCCTTCGTACCCGCGCAGCGCGCGCGCTACGACGCGGTGCTGGCGATGTATCACGACCAGGCGCTGCCGGTGCTGAAAAGCGAAGCCTTCGATCGCACGGTGAACATCACGCTTGGCCTGCCCTTCATCCGCACCTCGGTCGATCACGGCACGGCGCTCGATCTTGCCGGCACCGGCAAGGCCGATCCCTCCAGCCTGATTGCCGCGGCGCGCATGGCGCTGGAGCTGGTCACACGCAGCGCCGCCGATAAAACTTCATGAATGCTCCTGCCCGCCCCAAGAAAAGTTTCGGCCAGCACTTCCTGCACGAACGCCGGTACATCGATCGCATCGTCTCCGTCATCGCACCGCGCGCGGAGGACTTCCTGGTGGAAATCGGACCGGGCGAAGGCGCGCTGACTTTTCCGCTGCTCGCCGCCGCCGGCAAGCTCACGGCGATCGAACTGGATACCGATCTGATCCCGAATCTTCAAGCCAAGGCAGCAAGCATCGGCGAACTTTCGATCGTGCATGCCGATGTGCTGAAAGTGGATTTCACCGCGATGGCGCAGCGCGCGGGCGTCGCGCGCCTGCGCATCGCCGGCAACCTGCCGTACTACATTTCCAGCCCGATCCTGTTCCACTGCGTCGACCACGCGGCAGCGATCGCCGACATGCACTTCATGTTGCAGAAGGAAGTGGTCGATCGCATGGCGGCCGAACCTGGCAGCAAGGTGTATGGACGTCTATCCGTCATGCTGCAGCTCGCATGCCGCGTGGAGCCGTTGTTCGACGTGCCGCCCGGCGCGTTCCGGCCACCGCCGAAAGTGGATTCCTCCGTGGTGCGCCTCGCGCCCTTGCCGGCCGACGCACGGCACGACGCCGATCCCGCACGCTTGCACGCGGTGGTGAAAGCGGCCTTCGCACAGCGCCGCAAGACGCTCGGCAATGCGCTGCGCCAGCTGATGGATGCCGACGCCATCCGCTCGGCCGGCATCGACCCGAAGGCGCGCGCGGAAGTGCTGGCGCCGATGGACTTCGTGGCGCTGGCCAAGGTGCGGGACGCGTAAATCGTCGAGGACTCAAGCCTGCGCATGCCGCGCTCGCCGTTCCCGATCGACGAGCCCGCGCCCCGCAACGAGTCCCGCTACAATGCGGCCCATGAAAGCCAAATCCCCCTACACGATCGACGTGCGGGTGCAGACCCGCTTCGTTCCCGATCAATCGGCCCCCAGCGAGAATCGCTACGTCTTCGCCTACACGATCAAGCTGCACAATGCCGGTTTCGTCCCCGCGCGCCTGCTCACCCGTCACTGGGTGATCACGGACGCCAATGGCAAGGTGGAGGAGGTGTTCGGCGAAGGCGTGGTGGGTGAACAGCCGTGGATGCGTCCGGGCGACGATTACGAGTACACCTCCGGCGCGGTGCTGGAAACGGCCGTCGGCACCATGCAGGGCAGCTATCAGATGGTGGCCGACGACGGCACGCGCTTCGAAGCGCCGATCCCGGCTTTCACGCTGTCCATCCCGCGCACGCTGCATTGATCGAGGATCCGTCCATGACAGGCGTGCGGCAGAGCTTGGAGGTGATGCGCTGATGGCCATCTACGCAATCGGCGACATCCAGGGCTGCTATCCGGAGCTGCAGCGTCTGCTGGACAAGCTGCGCTTCGATCCGGCTACTGACCGGCTGTGGTTCTGCGGTGACCTGGTCAATCGCGGCGGGCAGTCGCTGGAAACGCTGCGGCTGGTGTATTCCTTGCGCGACAACTCGGTGGTCACGCTCGGTAATCACGATCTGAGCCTGCTCGCCATCGGCCAGCGCAAGCAGGACGCGCAGGCGCGCGTGAATCCGGAGCTGCGCGAGGTGTTGTTCGCCGAAGACGCATCCACCCTGCTCGACTGGCTGCGCACGCAGAAACTGTTGCATCACGATGAGACGATCGGCTGGACGATGGTGCATGCCGGCCTGGCGCCGAGCTGGACGCTTCGACAGGCGCAACGTTGCGCATCGGAAATCGAGCGCGAATTGGCCAGCCCGCGTCATCCGCGCCTGCTGAAGAATCTTTTCGGCAACCGGCCCGCGGCGTGGAGCAGCCGCCTGCAAGGCATCGAGCGCATGCGCGCGTCGATCAACACGCTCACGCGCATGCGCTACTGCGACGTCAACGGCCGCATCGATTTCGAAGGCAAGGGCGCGCCCGGCACGCAGAAGCCCGGCATGTATCCGTGGTTCGAAGTGCCCGGCATGCGCAAGCGCGACAACCGCATCGTGTGCGGGCACTGGTCGGCGCTGGGGCGTTTCGCAGGCTTGGGGATCTACGGCATCGATACCGGATGCGTGTGGGGCGGCAAGCTCACCGCGCTGCGCTTGGACAGCGAAGAACCGCAATACATCACGGTGGATGCGGAACCGCACCGCAAGCGCACACCAGGCGCCGATTGACGTAGGTTGGGGTGCGAACCCCGACTTCCATGTATCCGTGCAAAGCGCGATGTTGGGGTTTGCACCCCAACCTACGATCCAACCTTGTCAGGGTTTGCACGCCACGATCAGCTCAACTGCCCGTGGCAGTGCTTGTACTTCTTGCCCGAACCGCACGGGCACGGATCGTTGCGGCCCACTTTCGGACCGTTGACCAGCGCTTCCACGGTCGCGGCTTCGGACTGCATGGCCGGTGCATCCATGCCGAGTGCACCGCCTGCCGGCGCACCGCCGCCGGTGGTCTGCATCTGGCGCGCCAGGCGCTCGGCCATGCGCTGCTGCTCGGCTTCCATCGCGGCGACTTCTTCCTCGCTGCGAATGCGGATGCGCGCCAGCATCTGGATCACTTCGGTCTTGATGCGCGCCAGCATCTGCGAGAACAGCTCGAAGGATTCGCGCTTGAACGCCTGCTTGGGATCCTGCTGCGCATAGCCGCGCAGGTAGATGCCCTGGCGCATGTAATCCATGCTGGAAAGATGTTCCTTCCACGCGTTGTCCAGCACGCTCAGCATGATGTGCTTTTCGAGCTGGCGCATGGTATCGGCGCCGATCTGCTTTTCCTTGGCCTGGAACATGCCCTCGACCAGCGCGCGCACGTGCTCCAGCACGCTGTCGGCGTCGGCTTCCGATTGCTGTTCGAGCCAGGACTTGAGCTCGGCGGAGATGCCGAAGTCGCTTTCCAGCTCGCGCTCGAGGCCGGCGATGTCCCACTGCTCATCGATGCTGTCGGCCGGCACGTAGCGGCGCACCAGGTCGGTGATCACGTCTTCGCGGATATCGGCGATGGTGGCGGAGACTTCTTCCTCTTCCAAGAGCTCGTCGCGCTGGCGATAGATCACCTTGCGCTGATCGTTGGCGACGTCGTCGTATTCGAGCAGGTTCTTGCGGATGTCGAAGTTGTGCTGCTCGACCTTGCGCTGCGCCTTTTCGATCTGGCGGCTGATCATGCGGTCTTCCAGCGCTTCATCTTCCTTCATGCCGAAGCGCTTCATCCAGCGCACCAGGCCTTCGCCGCCGAAGATGCGCAGCAGGTTGTCCTGCAGCGACAGGTAGAAGCGTGACGAGCCCGGGTCGCCCTGGCGACCGGAACGGCCACGCAGCTGGTTGTCGATACGGCGCGATTCGTGACGCTCGGTACCGACGATGTGCAGGCCGCCGGCGGCGATGACCTGCTCGTGGCGCTTCTGCCATTCGGACTTGACGCGTGCGCGATCGACTTCGCTGGCATCCTCGCCCAGCGCATGCAGCGCCGCTTCCAGGCTGCCGCCCAGCACGATGTCGGTACCGCGGCCGGCCATGTTGGTGGCGATGGTGACGGCGCCCGGCATGCCGGCCTGCGCCACGATGTGCGCTTCGCGCTCGTGCTGTTTGGCGTTGAGCACTTCGTGCGGAATCTTTTCCTTGTTCAGCAGGCTGGACAGGAGTTCGGAGACATCGATCGACGCCGTGCCCACCAGCACCGGCTGGCCGCGCTTGTGGCAGTCGCGGATGTCCTCGATCACCGCCTTGTACTTCACGTCCTGGCTCAAGAACACCATGTCCGGGTTGTCCTTGCGGATCATCGGCTTGTGGGTGGGGATCACCACCACCTCCAGGCCGTAGATCGTCTGGAACTCGTACGCTTCGGTGTCGGCCGTACCGGTCATGCCGGCCAGCTTCTTGTACATGCGGAACAGGTTCTGGAAGGTGACCGTGGCCAGCGTCTGGTTCTCGCGCTGGATCGGCACGCCTTCCTTGGCTTCCACCGCCTGGTGCAGGCCATCGGACCAACGGCGGCCCGGCAGGGTGCGGCCGGTGAATTCGTCCACGATGATCACTTCGCCATCGCGCACGATGTAGTCGACGTCGCGCTGGTAGATCGCGTTGGCGCGCAGCGCGGCGTTGAGGTGGTGCACGATGGCAAGGTTGCGCGCGTCGTACAGGCTGCTTTCCGAATCGATCACCTTGGCTTGCTGCAGCAGTTCTTCCGCGTGCTGCATGCCTTCTTCGGACAGATGCACCTGCTTCTGCTTTTCGTCGACCCAGTAGTCGCCCGGGCCGTCTTCCACCGCCTGGCGGGTCATGCGCGGCACGATCTTGTTCACCGCGATGTACAGCTGCGGGGAATCCTCGGCCGGGCCGGAGATGATCAGCGGCGTGCGCGCCTCGTCGATCAGGATGGAGTCCACTTCGTCGACGATGGCGTAGTGCAGGCCGCGCTGCACGCGCTGGTCCTTGGACAGCGCCATGTTGTCGCGCAGGTAGTCGAAGCCGTATTCGTTGTTGGTGCCGTAGGTGATGTCGGCAGCGTAGGCCGAATGCTTGTCGGCGTGATCCATGCCCGGATACACCACGCCCACGCTCATGCCGAGGAAGTTGTACAGCTTGCCCATCTGCGCGGCGTCGCGCTTGGCCAGGTAGTCGTTGACGGTGACGACGTGCGTGCCCTTGCCTTCCAGCGCGTTCAAGTACACCGGCGCGGTGGCCACCAGGGTCTTGCCTTCGCCGGTGCGCATTTCGGCGATCTTGCCCATGTGCAGCACCATGCCGCCGATCAGCTGCACGTCGTAGTGGCGCATGCCGAGCACGCGCTTGGCGCCCTCGCGCACCACCGCGAAGGCTTCCGGCAGCAGCTTGTCGAGCGACTCGCCGTTGGCGATGCGCTGCTTGAATTCGTCGGTCTTGCCGCGCAGGGCCTCGTCGCTGAGCTTCTCGTACTCAGGTTCCAGCGCATTGATGCGCGCGACGGTTTTGGACAGCTGGCGCAGTACTCGATCGTTACGGCTGCCAAAGAGGCTCGTCAGGGCACGGTTAAGCATCGATCTTCCGGATCAGGAAATGGGGATGTCCGCCGTGGCTAAGTCCGGCCGGACAAAGGCTTGATGATACTAGGGTCCGCCGGGTATCCCAAACGCGGGAACGCCGGTGGACGGGAATCGTGAATCGTCCATCGGGAATAGTGGGAAACCCGTACGCCGCAGGCTTGCGGCGCACCTGCCTTTACGATTCCCGATTCCCTATTCGCGATTCCCGCCCCAAGGGGTGGCGGTACGGCGGCCCGCTTTCAAGGGTGCCGCCGATGGTGGACGTGGGTTCGCTCAGCGATGGTTCTTCACGTACGCCAGCGGATTGACCACGCGGCCGTTGTACCAGACCTCGAAATGCACATGCGAGCCGGTGGAACGGCCGGAAGAGCCGGCCTGGGCGATCTCCTCGCCCACGCGCACGTGCTGGCCGGGACGCACCAGCAGCCTGCTGTTGTGCGCATAGCGCGTCATGTAGCCATTGCCGTGGTCGATCTCCACCACGTTGCCGTAGCCGCTGCGGACGCCGGCATAGGTGACCATGCCTTCGGCCACCGTGCGCACCTGGCTGCCGTAGGGCACGGCGATGTCCAGGCCGGTGTGGCGGGCGGCGAGGCCGTCGAAGGGGTCGGCACGCACGCCGAAGTACGAGGAGATGTAGCCATCGGCCGGCATGCCGGTAGGCTTCAGGTTCGAATCGATGCGCGCGTTCATCAGCAGGCTCTGCATCGCATTCAATTGGGCCTGCTGGGTTTCGAACTGCGTGGCCAGCTGGCTGATGCCGACGTCCAGCGTCTGCGGCAAGGCATAGGCACCGCTGCCATCGGTTACTTCGACGCCACCGACCGGCGGCGGCTGGTCGAAGTTGAATTCGTTGCTGTCGAGCTTGCCGACCTGCACCAGGCGCTCGCCCAGCGCGTTGATGCGGGTGGCCTGGGCCTGCAATTGGCCGAGCTTGATGGCGAGCGCATCGAGCTGGCGATGCGCGTCTTCGCGCAGGTCGCCCAGTTGCTTGTCCTGCATCTTCACCTGTTGATGCAGCGCATTGATCTCGGCCAGGGCGCGATCGCGCGGACTGGCCACCGCCAGCGCTACGCCGGCGCCGATGCTCGCCAGGGCAAGCACGATGGCGGCTCCGATACTCCATACACGCCAACGCAGATGCGGGTGGGTGAAGTCCAAGGTTTTGGGCACCTTCCCTGCGCGTGAGACGAGTATGATTTGCATGTCGTTACCGGTTCAAAGTTTTTTTACTTATGCAGCGCGACGTTCCCGCCTCTCTCCGCACCGGCCATGGGCCCCGCCCCATTGCCGATGTCGGTCCTGTCGCTGCGCTGGCCAAACAGGCCGGCAAGCTCGAGGCGTTGGACCGCGCACTACGCCAGACGTTGTCATCGCCCCTGCGTGAGCAGGTGAGATTCGCCAATTTCCGCGGCGACCGTCTTGTGTTCCTGGCTTCCTCGCCGGCCTGGGCATCGCGCCTGCGTCTGCAACAGACACAGATCCTCGCTGCCGCACGCGCCATAGGCGCGAATGCCAGCTCAGTCACCGTGAAAGTGGCCCCCCTTCCTCCGCCTGACCCGCAGCCGGAGCAATCAAAACCGCTTTCGCCTGCCGCGGCGCTTCATCTGAAGGCTGCCGCAGGTTCCATCAACGACCCCGAATTGCGGGCAATGTTCCTGGAGCTGGCGTCCGTCGCCGAAACCGCGAATTCCACCCCTCCCGCAACGCCCTGAGCTGCAGACGCTGATCTCGAGGCAAGGCACGCAATCGCCTGCTCCGGTGCGGAGGCGGTTTTATACCACGGCATGGCCTACCCAGGTCTCTATGACCCGTGGTGATAACGTGAACCCCAGGACGAGGAAAGTGTGATTCCTATCACAAAAATGAACAGACCGAGTCCAAGGGACTCGGTCCAGGGTAGGGGTTAACCCGCTTTGAAGGTTTTCAGATCGCCTGGGCCGGATGGGCGTAGGAGATCGGCGCGGTGGCCGGGTCGTCCTGGTAGCTGACTTCTTCCCACGCGGAGGCGTCGGCCATCAGCGTGCGCAGCAGCTTGTTGTTCAACTCATGGCCGGACTTGTGCGCGTAGTACGCGCCGATCAGGCTGTGGCCGAGCAAGTACAGATCGCCGATCGCGTCGAGGATCTTGTGCTTGACGAATTCGTCTTCGTAGCGAAGGCCGTCTTCGTTGAGCACGCGGTAGTCGTCGAGCACCACCGCGTTGTCCATCGAACCGCCGAGCGCGAGATTGTGTTCGCGCAGCATCTCGATGTCGCGCATGAAGCCGAAGGTGCGCGCGCGGCTCACTTCCTTCACGAACGAGGTGGTGGAGAAGTCGATCTCGGCGCGCGAGGTGCGCTTTGAGATGATCGGGTGGTTGAACTCGATCGAGAAACCGACCTTGAAGCCTTCAAACGGCTCGAAACTGGCCCATTTGTCGCCTTCCTGCACTTTCACCGGCTTCTTGATGCGGATGAAGCGCTTCGGCGCGGACTGCTCCTCGATGCCGGCCGATTGCAGCAGGAATACGAAGGGGCCCGCGCTGCCGTCCATGATCGGTACTTCCGGCGCGGAAAGATCGACGTAAGCATTGTCGATGCCCAGGCCCGCCATCGCCGACAGCAAGTGTTCCACGGTTGAAACACGGACGTCGCCATTGACCAGCGTGGTGGACAAGCGTGTGTCACCCACGTGATCGGGACGCGCGTGGATCTCGACCGGAGGATTGAGGTCGGTGCGGCGAAAAACGATGCCGGTATTTGGCGCGGCGGGACGCAGCGTCATGTAAACCTTGTCGCCGGTATGCAGACCGACGCCGGTGGCACGGATGATGTTCTTCAACGTACGCTGCTTAATCATTTATTGGGTACCTATAGGGGCAGCAGCCAATTCGAGCTGGGATGCTAACACAGTCTTAACCTGCGGAAAAACAAACCGTACCGTATCGAACGGACAATCCTTCATTTTCCTTTCATCAAATAATGCGAGTCGTTCGCATCCCGATGCTGCAAGCACTATAGGTAGATCAAGCACTTGCGATTCGACACAGAACCCCGGCCGGGGACGGGAAGATCCGGCAACGGGATTCTGGACCGGTGAGGCGGCTCCAAAGCCCCTTCACCCGTCGTGCGCCATCCTTAAGTTCGCACTGCCTATCGCACTCAACGCATGAACGCGACGCCAGCCGACTTGCGATGTCCCCCTCATCACGGCCGGCATCCCGGCGGCAATCAGGCAGCGGACAGGGAGAATACCCTCCTCGCCCGGCACAGGGAACATGGACAAGTTAATGCGCCGTTAGTTCATACGCTCTCGACGTTTTCACATATTGAGTGCCTCTTAGTCGGCCTGACGGCGCAAAAACGCCGGAATGTCGAGGTAATCGAAGCTCGGGTCGGCGCTCTTGGCCGGGCCCTCGCCCCCGCGCGGGTTGCTCGCCGCCAGTTCCGGCTGGGCGTAATCGACCACTTCGTTGCCGGTACCGGTGCGCAGCACCATCGGGCGCGGACGCTGGCGCATCTCCACCTGCTGAGTGGCGACCGGGCGCACCGACTGACGGGCCGTCGCACGGTTGAGGCCGGTGGCCACCACCGTTACGCGCACGTCGTCCTGCATTTCCGGATCGAGCGAGGTGCCGATCACCACCGTGGCGTCTTCGCTGGCGAAGTCGTGGATGATGCGGCCGATCTCGTCGAACTCGCGCATGGTGAGGTTCGGACCGGCGGTGACGTTGACCAGGATGCCGCAGGCGCCATTGAGGTTGACGTCTTCCAGCAGCGGGTTGTTGATCGCCGCTTCGGCCGCCGCCTGCGCGCGGTCGTCGCCACGGGCGGTGCCCGAGCCCATCATCGACAGGCCCATTTCGCTCATCACCGTGCGCACGTCGGCGAAGTCGACGTTGATCAGGCCGGGGCTGGTGATCAGGTCGGCAATGCCCTGCACCGCACCCTGCAGTACGTCATTGGCGGCCTTGAACGCATTGAGCAGCGTGACCTCGCGACCCAGCACCGACAGCAGCTTTTCGTTCGGCACGGTGATCAGCGAATCGACGTGCTGGGAGAGATCCTCGATACCTTTCAGCGCCACCTGCATGCGGCGACGGCCTTCGAACGGAAACGGCTTGGTGACCACCGCGACCGTCAGGATGCCTTTCTCTTTGGCAAGCTGGGCAACCACCGGCGCCGCGCCCGTGCCGGTGCCGCCGCCCATGCCGGCGGTGATGAACACCATGTCCGCGCCTTCGAGCATTTCCTCGATGCGCTCGCGGTCTTCCAGCGCGGCCTGGCGGCCCACTTCCGGATTGGCGCCCGCACCCAGGCCCTTGGTGACGTTGGCGCCCAGTTGCAGGTGCATGCGTCCGCCGCAGCCCTTCATGGCCTGCGCGTCGGTGTTGGCGACGACGAAGTCGACGCCTTCGATGTTGGAGTTGAGCATGTGCGCAACCGCGTTGCCGCCGCCGCCGCCCACGCCGATGACTTTGATCACCGCATTCGGTGCCAGTTTTTCGACCAGTTCAAACATTTCCCGTCCTCCGTAGAGCTTTCGTTGTCGTTGTAACCGCGGTTCGGCTCCTGCCTCGCCGTGGTGGTGAGCGAACCTCCATTCGCCCGAGCTGCGCCTCCTGCGCCGCCTAACCCTTTCGTTTCTAGAAATTCTTGGTGATCCAGGTACGCAACTTGTCGACCAGGCCGCCCACGCTGCCGCCGGCCGGCCCGCTCGCGCGCATGCCGCCGGAGCGCGCGCCGTGCAATAGCAGGCCCACACCCGTGGAATGCAATGGATTGGCGATCACTTCGCCCAGTCCCACCACGTGCTGCGGCACGCCGATGCGCACCATCTTGTGGAAGATCTCCTCTGCCAGCTCGAGCGCGCCTTCCATGCGCGACGCGCCACCGGTGAGCACCACGCCCGCGGCGACCAGGCTGTCGTAGCCGGAACGGCGCAGTTCGTCCTGCACCATCTCGAAGATTTCCTCGTAGCGCGCCTGCACGCTCTGCGCCAGCGACTGCCGCGCCAGACGGCGCGGCGGACGATCGCCCACGCTCGGCACCTGGATGGTTTCCTCGGCATGCGCCAGCTGCGCCAGCGCGCAGGCGTACTTGATCTTGATTTCCTCGGCATGCGCGGTCGGCGTGTGCACGCCGTAGGCGATGTCGTTGGTGACCTGGTCGCCGCCCACCGGCAGCGACTTGGTGTAGCGGATCGCGCCCTGCGTATAGATGGCGATGTCGGTGGTGCCGGCGCCGATATCGACCAGGCACACGCCCAGCTCGCGTTCGTCGTCGGTCAGCACCGATTTCGCGCTGGCGACGGCGGAAGGCACCAGTTCGTCGACGGACAAGCCGCAGCGCTGGATGCACTTGCTGATGTTCTGCACCGCCGCGGCCGCACCGGTCACCAGGTGCACCGAGGCTTCCAGTCGCACGCCGCTCATGCCGACCGGCGAGCGGATACCGTCCTGGCCGTCGATGCGGTATTCCTGCGACTCCTTATATAAGACCTTGCGGTCAGCCGGGATCGCGACGGCACTTGCCGCCTCCAACACCTGGTCCAGATCGCCGGGCGCGACTTCGCGGTCGCGGATCGCCGCGGTGCCGTGCGAGTTGCGCGTTTCCAGATGACTGCCGGAGATCGATGCGTACACCGAGCGGATGTCGCAGCCGGCCATCAGCTCGGCCTCTTCCACCGCGCGCTGGATCGAGTGCACGGTCGACTCGATATCCACCACCGAGCCGCGCTTCATGCCGCGCGAGACGTGCGAGCCGATGCCGATCACTTCGATCGGCTCGCCCGGCTCGTACTCGCCCACGATCGCCACCACTTTGGAGGTGCCGATGTCGAGGCCTACAACCAATTGCTTATCGCTTTTGCCTTTCATGTGCGTGGCGTGCCTCCGGCATTGGCAGCGGTCGGGGCGGCCGTCACTTGCGGCCATTTCACGGCGAAGCCGTTGGTGTAGCGAAGATCGGCGTACTCGAAACCCTGCGGATGCGCCGCGGCGACTTGCGGGTACACATCGAGAAAACGTTGCAGGCGGCGCCCGGCCTGGTTGCGATCGCCGATCACGATCTGCGCGCCCGAATCGGTCGTGACGCTCCAGCTGCCGCGCTCGGTCAGCGTGACGCCGGTGATTTTCAGATGCGTGCCGGTGAACGCCTTCTGCACATCGGCGAAGAAGCTCACCACCTCGGCGAGGTGATCGTCCGGTCCATGCAAATCGGGCAACTGCTTGTAGTCGACCGCATCCGGCACGGTGAACACCTTGCCTTCGCGGCTGATCAAGGCGCTGGTGTTCCAGCGCGCAAACGGCTGCCGTTCGTAGACGCGCAGCAGCAAGGTATCGGGCCAGCGCTTGCTCGCCTCCACCGATTCCACCCACGGCAACGCAGCCACCGCTTTCTGCACGGTGTCCAGATTCAATGCGAAGAAGCCTTTGCCCAGGCGCGGCAGCACCGCGGCGCGGATCTGCTCCGCGCTCACGTGCTTGAACTCGGCCTGCAGCGTCAACTGGGTGACCGGCCAGCGATCGGCGGCGAACCAGCCGCTCAACACGCCGACAATCGGCAGGACCACCAATGCGATGGCCAGGCACCAGGCGACGAGGCGGATGCTTCCCCTCACGAGGCACCTCTTTCGTTGGTGCGTGAATCGTTAATCGTCAATCGTGAATCGGCAAAGATGATTCGCGCTAAGCCTGATACGTTCACCCAAATGAAGGAACTCATGACGCACCGCCTGTGTGATCCGAAGACGGCGACTTATGTTTCTCCGATTCACGATTGACGATTGACGATTCACGCCCGACGCCGAAACTCGTTTCCAACACCCGCCAGCACAATTCCTGGTAATCGATCCCAGCAACGGCAGCGGCTTTCGGCACCAGCGAGTGCGAGGTCATGCCCGGCGCGGTGTTCACTTCCAAGAGCCAGTTGCGGCCTTCGCGGTCGCGCATCACGTCGACACGGCCCCAGCCGAAACAGCCGAGCGCGTCGAAGGCTTCCAGCGCCAGCGCACGCAATGATGCTTCCGCTTCGCCTTCCAGGCCGGGGCAGATGTAGCGCGTGTCCTCGGCGATGTATTTGGCGTTGTAATCGTAGAAGGCGCCTTTCGGCACGATATGGATGCTCGGCAGCACCTGGCGGCCAAGAATGCCGACGGTAAGTTCATCGCCGACGATCAGGGTTTCCATCAGCAGGTCGCCCGGATACTTCTGCGCCAGCTCCACCGCGGCATCCAGATCCTTTTCTTCGAACACACGCGTCACGCCCACGCTGGAACCTTCGCAGGCGGGCTTCACGATCAACGGAAAGCCGATTTCCTTCGCGGCCGCATGCACATCCGCGCCGCGCGGCAGCGCGACGAACTTCGGTGTGGGCAGGCCGAGCGATTGCCACACGCGCTTGGAGCGCGTCTTGTCCATCGACAGCGCCGAACCCAGCACGCCCGAACCGGTGTAAGGCACGTGCAGCGATTCCAGCGCGCCTTGCAGCACGCCATCCTCGCCGCCGCCATGCTGGCCGTGCAGGATGTTGAACACGCGCGCGAAGTGGCCCGCGCGCAACGCATCCAACAGGGCCGGAATGCCATCGATCGCATGCGCATCCACGCCACGCGCCTGCAATGCGGCGAGCACGTTGCGGCCGGAATCGAGCGATACCTCGCGCTCGGCCGAGCTGCCGCCCATCACGACGGCGACGCGGCCAAACTGGGCGGGGTCGGTAACCCGCAAGACGCGGGACTCGGGACTCGGGACTCGGCTCGCCACGTCAGACCTCACTCTTCAGTTGCCCGAGCTGGGCAATCTCCACCGCAGCGCTGCCGATATCGCCAGCACCCAGCAACAGCAACAGATCACCATCGCGCAGCAGCGCCGGCAGCGCTTTTTTCAGTTCGCGCGGGTGATCCACCAATACCGGATCGACCTTGCCGCGCGCGCGCACCGCACGCGCCAGCGCACGGCCGTCCGCACCGGCGATCGGCGCTTCGCCGGCGGGATAGACCTCGGTCAGCACCAGCACATCGGCTTCGGCCAGCACGTTGGCGAAGTCGTCCAGCAGATCGCGCGTGCGGCTGTAGCGATGCGGCTGGAAACCGACCACCAGCCGCCGCTCCGGCCAGCCGCCGCGCGCGGCCGCGAACACTGCCGCCAGCTCGCGCGGATGATGGCCGTAGTCGTCGATCAGCATCGCCTTGCCGTGGTCGAGCGCGATCTCGCCGCGGCGATGGAAACGCCGCCCGACGCCCTGGAAATTTTTCAGCGCATGCGCGATCGCATCCGCTTCCACGCCGAGCTGCCAGCCGATCGACGCCGCCGCGAGCGCATTGAGCACATTGTGCCGGCCCGGCAGATTGAGCGTGATCGGCATCGGCTTGGCCAATCCTGGCAGCAACAGGTCGAAATGCATCTCGAAGCCCTGCTGCCGTACATTGGCGGCGCGCACATCGGCATGTGCGCTGTCGATGCCGTAGGTCATCACACGGCGCGTAGTGAGCTTGGCCAGCTCGGCCACTTCCGGATCGTCCACGCACAATACGGCCAGTCCGTAGAACGGCAGGCGATGCAGGAAATCGGAGAACGCCTTGCGCACCAGCGCGAAGTCGCCCTGGTAGTTTTCCAGGTGATCGGCGTCGATATTGGTGACCACCGCGATCACCGGCGACAGCAGCAGGAACGAACCATCCGATTCGTCCGCTTCGGCCACGATGTATTGGCCGGTGCCCAGGCGTGCATTCGCGCCCGCGGCATTCAGCTGTCCGCCGATCACGAAAGTGGGATCGTAGTTGGCTTCGGCCAGCACGCTCGCGACCAGGCTGGTGGTAGTCGTCTTGCCATGCGTGCCGGCAATGGCGACGCCGCGGCGGAAACGCATCAGCTCACCCAGCATTTCCGCGCGCGGAATCACCGGAATGCGCGCTTCGCGGGCGGCGACCAGTTCGGGATTGTCGAGCTTGATCGCGCTCGACGTGACCACGACATCCGCATCGCCGATATGCGCGGCGGCATGGCCGATGCGCACGTCGATACCAAGCTGACGCAGGCGCTGCGCCGTCGGCGATTCGCTGCGATCCGAGCCGGACACGGCATAGCCGAGGTTGTGCAGCACCTCGGCGATGCCGCTCATGCCCACGCCGCCAATGCCGATGAAATGCACGCGGCGGAAAGTGCTCATCAGGTCTTCGTGAGCGAGCAGACGGCGCGGCGTCATGCGGCCACCTCCACGCAGGCGCGCGCGATGTCCGCGGCGGCATCGGGCTTGGCCAGCGTGCGCGCGGCTTCGGCCATGGCGATGAGCTTGGCGCGATCGCCCAGCAGCGCAGTCAAACGCTGCGCCAGATCATTCGTCTTCAAATCACGTTCCTGGATCAATTCGGCCGCGCCAGCGGCGACCAGCGCCTCGGCGTTGCGGGTCTGGTGGTCGTCCACCGCGTGCGGGAATGGCACCAGCACGGCGCCAAGGCCACAGGCGGTGAGTTCGGCGAGCGTCAGCGCGCCAGCACGACATACCGCCAGGTCGGCCCAGGCATAAGTGCCAGCCATGTCTTCGATAAACGGCACGATGCGCGCCTCGACGCCCGCGTCGGCATAGGCCTTGCGCGCTTCATCGATGCCGCGACTGCCGCATTGATGCAGCACGTCGGGCCGCTGCTCCACCGGCATATGCGCGAGTGCTTGCGGCACGGAAGTATTCAAGGCACGCGCGCCGAGGCTACCGCCGAGCACCAGCAGGCGCGGCTTGCCGCTGCGCTCGGCCATGCGTTGCGCGGGCGACGGCAGCGACGCAATCGCCGCGCGCACCGGATTGCCCACCCATTGCGCGTTCGGCAAGGCATCGGCAAAACCCGCCATCACCCGGCGCGCATGCTGCGCCAGCTTGCGATTGGTGAAGCCCGCCACGCGATTCTGTTCGTGCACCAGCAGCGGCCGATGCAGCAGGCGTGCCGCCACACCACCAGGACCGGCCACGTAGCCGCCCATCGACAGCACGCTGCGCGGCTTCAGCCGGCGCAGTACCGCGATCGACGACAGCAAGGCACGCAGCAACATCCACGGTGCAAGCAAACGCGTCTTCATGCCTTTGCCGCGCAAGCCGCCCACCGCAATGGTGTGCAGCTCGATGCCATGCGCAGGCACAACTTTGGTTTCCATGCCGCCTTGCGCACCCAGCCACACCACCGGCACGCCTTGCGCGCGCAGCGTTTCGGCCACGGCCAGGCCGGGGAAGATGTGGCCGCCGGTGCCGCCGGCCATGATCAGCACTGGCGCTTCGCGCCGTGAATCGTTGAGAGCGGAGTCCGACCCGTTTTGACGATTGACGATTGACGATTGACGATGTCCGACCGTATTCATGCCGCCACCGCCTCGCGCTCGCGCGCGGTGTTCGGGTTCGCATCCGGCACGGCTGCCGCCGGTACGCGGGTCGCCATCTGCCGCGCATCCAGCGCGCGATAGATTTCGAACGTCGCGCGCAGCAGCACGCCCGCCATCGCGCAGGTCAGCACGATCGACGAACCGCCGTAGCTGATCAACGGCAAGGTGAGGCCCTTGGTCGGCAGCGCGCCAAGGTTCACGCCCACCGACACCATCGTCTGCAGGCCGATCATCAGCGAAATGCCGAAGGCGACGTAGCCGGCGAAACGCTGGCCGATCTCCACGCCCTTCAGGCCCACGTGCAGGCCACGCCACACCACCATCGCGAACAGTCCGATCACCGCCACGATGCCGGCCAGGCCCAGCTCTTCGCCGATCACCGCGAAGATGAAGTCGGTATGCGCTTCGGGCAGGTACGACAGCTTCAGCACGCTCGAACCCAGCCCCACCCCCAGCCATTCGCCGCGGCCGATCGCCATCAGCGACTGCGTCAGCTGGAAACCGTCATCAAACGGATGCGCCCAGGGGTTCATGAAGGACGTCAAACGCTTCATGCGATAGCTTTCGCTGGTCGCCGCAATCGCCAGCAACGGCATCAACGGCAGACCCATCAGGAACAGGAAGATCGGCCGCGCGCCGCCCAGCCACACCATCGCGATGGTGACGGCGATGATCAAGGTGGCGGAGCCGAAATCCGGCTGGGCCAGCAACAGCAGCACCATCACGCCCGACACCGCCAGCGGCTTGATCAAGCCGAGGAAGCGCGTTTCGATGCTTTCGCGATGGCGCACCAGGTAACTGGCCAGGTACACCACCAGGATCAGCTTCACCGCCTCGACCGGCTGGAACGAGGTGACGATCAGGTTGAGCCAGCGCCGCGCGCCGTTGATCTTCATGCCGAAGTGCGGCACGAACACCGCCAGCAGCATGATGAAGGCCACCAGCATCAGGAAGAAGGCGTGTTTTTCCACTTCCTTGAGCTCAGTACGCATGGCCACGCCCGCCGCCACGGCGCCGAGCGAAAGAAACAGCAGGTGTTTCTTCAGGTAATAGAACTCACCCACGTGCGCACTGTCGGCCACGGCGATCGAGCTAGACGTCACCATCACGACACCCACGCAGGCGAGCGCGACCAGGGCCACCAGCAACGGCAAGTCGAACTTGCCGCGCGGGCCCTGCCGGCGTTTGGCCTGAGTAGTGTCAAAGAACATGGGACACCTCGCTGCGGCTCGGTGCGTAAATCGGGAATCGAGAATCGGGAATCGTCAAAGCCGATCGATCGCACGACGCCGGCATCATGGCAACTTGCCACGATGCCACGCTTACGGCCGCGGACTGCGCGCTTGCCGCAATGCGATTGACGATTGACGATTGACGATTCACGGCCACTAACGCACCTTCAACGTTGCCAAACCGATCAACACCAGCACCACGCTGATGATCCAGAACCGCACGATGACCCGAGGTTCGGGCCAGCCTTTCAATTCGAAGTGGTGATGGATCGGCGCCATGCGGAAGATGCGCTTGCCGGTCATCTTGAAGCTGGCCACCTGCATCATCACCGACACGGTTTCCATCACGAACACGCCGCCCATGATCAAGAGCACGATCTCCTGCCGCACGATCACCGCGATCGCCGCCAGCGCCGCGCCGATCGCCAGCGCGCCGACGTCGCCCATGAACACTTGCGCGGGATAGGTGTTGAACCACAGGAAGCCCAGGCCCGCACCGGACAGCGCACCGCAGAAGATCGCCAGTTCGCCCGCGCCGGGAATCGAGGGAATCCCGAGGTATTCGGAGAACACGCGATTGCCCGCGAGATAGGCGAACACACCCAGCGCACCTGACACGAGCACGGTCGGCATGATCGCCAGGCCATCCAGGCCGTCGGTAAGGTTCACCGCATTGGAGAAGCCCACGATCATGAAATAGGCGAGCACGATGAAGAACACGCCCAGCGGCACCGCCACGTGCTTGAACACCGGCACGTACAGCGCGGTTTCCGCCGGAATGTTCGCCGTGTGAAAAAGAAACCAGGCCGCGCCCAGGCCGAACACCGACTGCCAGAAATATTTCCAGCGCGAAGCCAGGCCGCGGCTGTCCTTCAGCACCAGCTTGCGGTAGTCGTCGTAGAAGCCGATCGCGCCGTAGCAGATCAGCACCAGCAGCACCAGCCACACGTAGCGGTTGTTGAGGTCCACCCACAACAACGTGGCGATCGCCACCGACAGCAGGATCATCACGCCGCCCATGGTCGGCGTGCCGGCCTTGGACAGATGCGTCTGCGGACCTTCCTTGCGCACCACCTGGCCAGCCTTCAGCGCGGCGAGCTTGCGGATCAGCGCAGGGCCGAACAGCAGCGACATCGCCATCGCGGTCAGCGCCGCCATGATCGTGCGGAAGGTGATGTACTGGAACAGGTGCGGCGTGGCGAAATGCCGTGCGAACCACTCGGCCAGCTCAAGCAGCATCGTGTGCGCCCCCCTGCGGATGAGCGCTCTTGAGCGCGGCCACGACCTGATCCATGCCCGAGGAGTGCGAGCCCTTCACCAGGCAGGTAACGCCGGCATGCAGTTCGGCGCGCAACGCGTCGATCAGTGCGGCCTTGTCGGCGAAATGTCTGCCACCAGTGCCAAATGCTTCCACCGCAGCCGCATTCAGCGGTCCGACCGCGAACAGGTGATCGATACCCTGCTCGCGCGCATGGCGGCCGACGCCCGCATGCAGTGCGCGCGCATCCGCGCCCAGCTCCGCCATGTCGCCCAGCACCAGCCAGCGCTCGCCCCCAGCCAGGGCCAGCGTGTCGATCGCCGCATGCATGGAGCTGGGGTTGGCGTTGTAGCTGTCGTCGATCAGCGTCCAGCCATCCGGCATCGCGATGCGCTTCAGACGCCCTTCGACCGCGCTGGCCTGCTCCAGCCCCGCAACGATGGTGTCCAGCGGAACATCCAGCGCCAAAGCGATGCTGCTCGCCGCCAGCGCATTGGCGATGTTGTGGCGGCCCGGCAGCGGCAATTGCACTTCGGCATCGCCGTGCGGCGTGCTCAGCACGAAGCGCGAGCCGTCCACGCGCTGCTCCAGGATTTCCGCACCGACGTCGGCCTTGTGATCCAGGCCGAAACGCAGCACGTGGCGTCCGCCGGCCAGGCCGCTGAAGAAGCTGGCGAAGGCATCGTCGGCGTTGATTACCGCCACGCCATCCGCCGGCAGCGCGCGATACAACGCACCCTTGGTTTCGGCCACCATTTCGATCGTACCCATGCGCTCAAGATGCGCCGGCGCGATGAGATTCACGAGGCCGATATCGGGCCGTGCGATGGCAGCGAGATAGTCGATATCGCCGGGCTTGCCCGCGCCCATTTCGAGCACGGCGTATTCGGTGTCTTCCGGCATCCACAACAGGGTCAGCGGCAAGCCGATCTCGTTGTTGTAGCTGCCGGTATTGACGTGCGTGCGGCCATGGCGCGAAAGAATGGACGCGGTGAGCATCTTCACCGTGGTCTTGCCGTTGGAGCCGGTGATGCCGATCACGCGCGCATTGCGCTGCGCACGCACCGCGCTGGCCAGATCACCCAGCGCAAGCTCGGAACTGGGCACTTCCACCTGCGGCAAATCGCTTTCCACACGATGTTCAACCAAGGCCGCCACCGCGCCGCGTGCCTTCGCATCGGCAAGATAGGCATGACCGTCCACGCGCTCGCCCTTGAACGCGACAAACAGATCGCCCGGCTGCACCTTGCGCGAGTCGATCGCGACGCCGGTGACGCTGGCATCGGCGCCGTGCAGGTGGCCGTGCGTCCACATGGCGATGGCGCTCAGCCGCATCATGCGTGGAGCTCCAGTGCGGCGCGCGCGATCGCCATGTCGTCGAACGCGCGCTTGCCGCCCGCGCCTTCCTGATACGTTTCGTGGCCTTTGCCGGCAATCAACACCACATCTCCACTGCGCGCCATCGTCAACGCCGCGCGGATCGCCGCTTCGCGATCGCGCTGCACGGTGGCTGTCTGGGGCCGGGCCATGCCGGCCAGGATTTGCGCGACGATCGCGTCGCCGTCTTCGCCGCGCGGGTTGTCGTCGGTGACGATGGCGACGTCGGCCAATCGTTCTGCAATCTCGCCCATCTGCGGACGCTTGCCGGCATCGCGCTCGCCGCCACAGCCGAACACGCAGATCAGCCGCGCCCGGCAATGCGCGCGCAAGGCGGTGAGCGCCTGCTCCAGCGCATCGGGCGTATGCGCGTAATCGACCACCACCAGCGGCAGGCCATGCAGGCCGCCGATGCGATTCATGCGCCCGTTCACCGGCTGCAACGCTTCGACGGCCTCGACGATGCGCTCGAACGCCTCGCCCAGCGCGCCGAGGCAGCCGATGACGGTGAGCAGGTTCGCCACATTGAAGCGGCCGAGCAGGCGGCTGCGGAGCGTGCGTTCACCCCAGGGCGTGCGCAACGTGAAGGACACGCCTTCGGCCGAGGTGACGATGTCGCGGGCTTCGATGTCGGCGTGCGCATCGCCCGCGCTGCTCAGCCGCCACGCGCGTACGCCGGGCGAAAGCTTGCCGACCAGTTGGCGACCGAAGGCGTCGTCGATATTGATTACCGCCGCCTTCAATCCCGGCCACGCAAACAGCCTGGCCTTGGCTGCGCCATACGCCTCCATGCTGCCGTGGTAGTCCAGATGATCGCGCGTGAGATTGGTGAACGCCGCGACCTCGAACGCCGTGGCCGCAACACGCCCCTGCTCGAGCGCATGCGAGGAGACTTCCATCGCCATGTGCGTGGCGCCCTCGCGACGGCATCGCGCAAGCAGCCGCTGCACCGCGATGGCATCCGGCGTGGTGCGCTCGCCTTCCTGCAATTGCCCGTGCAGGCCCGCGCCCAACGTGCCGATGGTGGCGGCGCGATGGCCCAGGTGCTCGAGCGCCTGCGCCAGCAATTGCACGGTGGAGGTCTTGCCGTTGGTGCCGGTGACGCCGATCACGCGCATCGCTTCGGACGGACGGCCGAAGAAGCGCGATGCGATTTCGCCGACAAACGCATGCAGGCCATCGATCCACAGCACCGGCACGCCGGGGTCTTCCAGCTCCGCCGGTACCGGCGCTTCGGCCAGCACCACGCTGGCGCCACGCTGCACCGCGCCGCGCACGAATTCGATGCCGTGCCCGCGCGTGCCGCGCAAGGCGAAGAACGCATCGCCGCTTTGTACCTGCCGCGAATCGAGCGCAAGCCCGGAAACGACGATAGGCCCTGCGGCCTTCGTTTCGGCGATCCCTTGCAGCAGATGGTCCAGGCGCTGGCCGCTCATGGCTCGACGGCCTCCACCGCGGATTGATCGTCCTGCGTGTTCTGCGGTGGCGCGGTGCCGGCCAGTCCACCGCCGGCCTGCAAGGGACCGCCGACGTACCAGCGTCCGATGTTGTCCGGCGGCACGTCCAGCAGGCGCAGGGCGCCGCTCATCACGCTCTGGAACACCGGCGCGGAAACCACGCCGCCGTAGTAGACGTTTTTCTTCGGGTTGTTGATCACCACCACGCCGACCAGGCGCGGATCGGTGGCCGGCACGATGCCGGCGAACAACGAGTTGTAGCTGTTCTTGGCATAACCGCCGACGGACGCCAGATGCGCTGTGCCGGTCTTGCCGGCCACGATATAGTTGGCGATCTGCGCACGCGTGGCCGAGCCGCCCGGCGCGGTCACCGTTTCGAGCATGTCCACCAGTTCGCGCGCGATGGTGGGCGAAATGATCTGCGTGCCCGCATCGGCACCGCCTTTGATGAAGGTGGGCGTGTGCCGCACCCCGCCATTGGCCAGCGTGGCGTAGGCCGTGGCCAGTTGCAGCGGCGTGACGTTGAGGCCGTAGCCGTAGGCCATGGTGGCTTTCTCGATCGGGCGCCAGCTGCGACCGGGCCGCAGCAAGCCGGCCGATTCGCCGGGAAAACCGCTGCCCGTGCTTTCGCCGAAGCCGAATGCGCGATACGTGTCGTACAGGAATTTGGTATCCAGCGACAAACCGATCTTGGCCGCGCCGATGTTGCTGGACTTGGTCAGCACGCCGGTGGGCGTCAACACGCCGTTGCCGCCGGTCTCGACGTCGCGGATGTCCTTGCCCATGAAATACCAATGACCGTTGCCGGTATCGACCATGGGCGACGTAGGCGTGTACTTGCCGCTGGAAAGCGCCGCCGCCATGGTGAACGTCTTCATGGTCGAGCCGGGCTCGACCACGTCGGTCACCGTGCGATTGCGGCGCGCGGCGGCCGGGCTGCCGGTGACGGCATTGGGGTTGTAGGTAGGCAGGCTCACCATGGCGAGGATCTCGCCGGTGTGGATATCCAACACCACCATTTCGCCCGAGTCGGCGTCCAGCTCATCCAGCTGTTTTTTCAGCTCGCTATAAGCAAGGAACTGGATGCGCCGGTCGATGCTGAGCGTGAGGTTCTGGCCCGGCTGCGGCGCGTGCACCTGCTCCACGTCTTCCACGACGCGGCCCATGCGATCGCGGATCACGCGCTTGGCGCCCGGCTTGCCGGCCAGCCAGTTGTCGAACGCCAGCTCCAGGCCTTCCTGGCCGTGGTCATCGATATTGGTGAAGCCGAGCACGTGCGCAGTCACTTCGCCGGACGGGTAATAACGCTTGTATTCGCGTTGCCCGTTGACGCCGGGAATGCCCACCGCCAGCACCGCCTGCGCGGCCTCCGGGCTCATCTGCCGGCGCAGATAGGCGAAATCGCGATCGGCGCGCTGCTCCAGGTACGACTTCAAATCATCGGCGTTGGTACCCAGCGCCTGCGCCAGGGCGGGAATGCGATCGGCATTGTCGAGCACTTCCGACGGCACGCAGGTGATCGAGACCATCGGCGTGGATACCGCCAGCGGCTCGCCGTTGCGGTCGAAGACGGTGCCGCGCGACACCGCGATCGGCATCACGCGCAAAAAGCGCGCGTCACCCTGGTCCTGATAGAACTGCTTGCGCACCACCTGCAGATCGAACGCGCGCGCCACCAGGCCCAGCGAGGCGACGCCGAGTATGCCGATCACCAGCAGCATGCGCCGGCGCGTGCTCGGGCCCGCACCTTTGCGGCGCGAACCGGGCTTGGGCGCCATCGCCTGTTGCAGCCGGTTCATGGCCGCACCAGCTGCACGTCCTGCGGACGCGGCGTGAACATGCCGAGCTTGGTGCGCGCTTCGTTGTCGATGCGGCGCGGTTCGGCCCAGGTCGCCTGCTCCAGTTCGAGCCGGCCGTATTCGATATTCAATTCGTCGCGCTGGCTTTGCAGTTGCGAAAACTGCACGAACAGCGCGCGGCTCTGATGGCGCGTCCACACGACCGCGATCGCGCTGACCATCGTGGCAACGAGCAGAAGCAGCAGACTGAAGATGCCTACGGCCTTCATGCGCTGCTCTCCTGCGCTACTTTCTGCGCCACGCGCAGCACCGCCGAGCGGGCGCGCGGGTTGGCCGCCTGCTCGGCCTCGGAAGGAAACTGCGCCTTGCCGACTGCCGCCAGCTTGGCCGGCGCCGCGGCCACGGGCGGACCGCGGCGGCTGCCCTGCACGCGGCCGGAGTGATCGCGGATGAATTGCTTCACCATGCGATCTTCCAGCGAATGGAAGCTGATGATCGACAGGCGGCCGCCGGGGTTGAGCCGCTCCAGCGCCGCTTCCAGCCCTTGCTCGAGCGCCTGCAGTTCGCCGTTCACGCGAATGCGTAATGCCTGGAACGTGCGCGTGGCCGGATGCTTGCCCGGTTCGCGCCGGCCGATCATGCGTTCGACCAGGGCGGCAAGTTCGCCGGTGCGGGTGATCGGCGTTTCCTTGCGGCGCTCGACGATGGCGCGGGCGATCTTGCGGCTGAAGCGTTCTTCGCCGTAGATCCACAGCACGTCGGCGATCTCGCGCTCGTCGGCGTGGGCGAGGAAGTCGGCGGCGCTTTCGCCCTGAGTGGGGTCCATGCGCATGTCCAGCGGCGCATCGGCCATGAAGCTGAAACCGCGGGCGGCTTCGTCCAGCTGCGGCGAGGATACGCCCAGGTCGAGCAGCACGCCGTCGAGGCCGGCGGCGGTTTCGTCCCACGCGGCGAGCGTGGAGAAATTGGCATGGCGAATCGACACGCGCGGATCGGCGCCGAATTCGTTTTGCGCGGTGGCGATGGCCTGCGGATCGCGGTCCATCAATAGCAGCCGGCCGTCGGGGCCCAGGCGCGACAGCACCGCGCGGGCATGACCGCCGCGTCCGAAGGTGCCATCGAGATAACGCCCGCCTGCCCGCACGGCGAGACCCTCCACCGCTTCATTCAGCATCACCGGGATGTGCTGACGCTCAACCATCTCGCACTCCCGCTCTGGTTCGTATTCATCCCGCGCCCTGACCGTCACCGGTCAGAGCCGCAGGTCCGCCATGTCGTAGCTGATTTCGTCTTCGCCGATGGTCTGGCGGATCTTGGCCAGGTGGGCCTGTTCGCTCCAAAGCTCGAACTTGTTGCCCATGCCCAGCAGAACCGCTTTTTTTTCGATACCTGCCGCAGCGCGCTGGCTGGCCGGCAGCAGAATGCGCATGGCGCTATCCGGCTCCACCATCGCCGCCGCACCCACCAGCTTCATCTGCAGGGCGCGGTGCACGGCTTTCACACTCGGCAAGGCATTCACCTGGTCGCGCACCTTCTCCCATTCCGCGTGCGGGAACAGCCAGAGGCAGCCCGATTCGAACGGGTTGTAGGTGATCACCAGCCGATTGGCGCAAGCGCCCGTCACCAGCTCCCGATACGCAGTCGGAATAGCCAGCCGGCCCTTGTCATCGACGGTGATGGCGGTTTCGCCCTGAAACACGACCTAAGGAACTCCCACGAAATCCCACGATTTCACACAGGGTCCCACGATAGTCTCGCCCTTTGAGACTGTCAAGAAAATTTTGCTTGTGAATCAAGGAGAAAGGCGAAGTTCTGGCGGAATTTGCAGTGATTTCTAGGAAGACCCGCAAGAGCCTTGATCAACATGGATTTTTTAAAAACGGAAGCAAGTGAAGCGAGGCAAGTGATGAGAGAAAAGCCTTACCGCGCCTCTCTCACCGCCTGCTTCGCCCCACTCGCTCCTGAATGAAGGTGGAGTCGGCCTGTAAGCCGGGTTCTGTACGCCGTGCGGCGCGACAGTCATTCCTCTCGGCCAGGCGTCGCCGCCTGGCTCCAGCAACCTACCCGGGAACAACGCGGGCCGCGTTATCGTTCCCCTATTCGGTCTTGCTCCGGGTGGGGTTTACCTTGCCGTACGGCGTTGGCCCCGTACGCGGTGCGCTCTTACCGCACCCTTTCACCCTTACCTGTGCCCTTGCGGGCCATCGGCGGTCTGCTCTCTGTTGCACTGGCCGTCAGCTCACGCTGCCCAGGCGTTACCTGGCACCCTGCCCTGTGGAGCCCGGACTTTCCTCGACGCGCACAAGGCGCGACGCGACTGTCCGGCCGACTCCGGTTGAAATTATATCGGGATCGGGGCAGTAAAGGCCCGCAGCGTGCAGCAAGAAATCGTAGGTTGGGGTGCAAACCCCAACATCGTCATCTTATGTGGCGCTCAATGGTTGGGGTTGGCACCCCAACCTACGCTCATCCTTCGCCTTTATCGCCGTACAACATCTTTCGCGGCGCTCCTGTAATGGCAGCGGCCAACTTTGCCGCTTTCGCCGGCGGCAATTCGTCTCGCAAAATCGCGAATACACGTTGCCCCTCGACCAGCTTCGCATCCGCATCATCACCACGCCCCGCGACAAGCACCACGCATTCGCCGCGCTGCTGATTGGGATCTTCCGTCACGCGCGCCAGCAATTGCGTCAGCGGTTCGCCGATCACCGTTTCGAACATCTTGGTGAGTTCGCGCGCCAGTACCGCTTCCCGCTCCGCGCCGAATATGTCGCGCATATCGGCGAGGCTTTCGACGATGCGATGCGAGGATTCGTAAAAGATCAACGTGCGCGGATCGCCCGCAAGTTCTTCCAGGCGGCTGCGGCGCGCTGCGCTTTTCGGCGGCAGAAAACCTTCGAATACGAAGCGGTCGCTGGGCAAGCCCGCCACGGAAAGCGCCGCGATCGCCGCACATGCGCCAGGCACAGGTATGCAACGAATGCCCGCTTCGCGCGCCGCGCGCACCAGACGAAAACCCGGGTCGCTGATCAGCGGTGTGCCCGCATCGGAAATCAACGCGACCGATTCGCCCTGCTCCAGCCGCCGCACGATCGCTGCCACCGCTTCGCGCTCGTTGTGCTCGTGCAGCGCCACCAGCGGCGTGCCGATGTTGTGCTGAAGCATCAGCGGGCGGCTGTGCCGGGTGTCTTCGGCGGCGATCAGCGCAACCTTGCGCAGGGTTTCGATGGCGCGCGTGGAGATGTCGTCGCGATGACCGATCGGCGTCGCGACTACCCACAGGCAGCCCGCTTGATGGCTGGACATTGATGGAACCTCTGATCCGTTCGCGGCGAAGCAACGATGCGATCGGCTATGATCGCGCAATTGCCCCCATGGGATCGAGGACATCCATGCGCCCAGGTCGTCTTGCCGCGTCAGGACTGCTGATTTCGTTGCTGTTGAGCGCCTGCGTGCCATCGGTGGTGCCACGCTCGCCCGCCGAAGTCGCCGCCGCGCAAAACGCCGCCAATCTGGCCGGCCAGGGACAATTCGACCAGGCGGCGCAAGCATACCTGGCGCTAGCCACGCAAACGCCGAGCCGCGCCGATCATTACAAGCTGCTGGCCGCCGAAGCGTACCGCGAAGAAAACGCACTGGATCGCGCCGCGCCGCTGGTCACGGGCATCCAGCGCGACCGGCTTGCCGATGACGAACCGGTGCGGCTGGATCTGCTGCGCGCGGAGATCGCGTTGCGTCAGCGCGATCCTGCCACCGCCTTGCGCCTGACCACACAGCCGGATCTCAGTGTGCCGGCGAACCTGCGCCCGCGCCTGTTGATCCTGCGCGCGGATGCGCTCGCCGGCACCGGCGACCTGTGGGGCGCGGCACGTACACGCGTGGAGATGGACGATGTATTGCGCGGCGCCGATCGCGAACAGAACCGCGACCAGGCGCTGACCCTGCTCACCAAGCTCGGTGCCGAACCGCTCAAGCAGCGCGCCGCCGCCATGCAGCAAGGCGACCGCATGCTGCCGTGGGTGAACGAGGCGCTCGGCCGCCTCGGCGTGACGGTGGCGCAAGCGCAGCCGAACCTGGAACAGGCCGTCGGCACGCTGGTCCCCGGCAGCAGCGCCAGTGTGCGCGAGGGCTACAAGATGCCCGCGCACGTCGCGTTGTTGCTACCCAACAGCGATGGTCTCGCGGCAGCCGGCGCAGCGATTCGCGAAGGCTTCTTCGCCGCGTATTTCCAATCGGCCGATACGCATGCCCCACGCGCGACCGTGCGCGTGTACGACAGCGGCGGCAATGCTGCCGGCGCGATCAAGGCCTATAACCAGGCCGTCGCTGAAGGGGCGCAGATGGTGATAGGTCCGCTGGCGCGCTCGGAAGTGACGGCCGTGCTGGGTCAGTCCTCGCTGCCGGTACCGGTGCTGGCGCTCAATCACTCCGACAACAAGACGCTGCCGAACGGCACCGCAAGCGAATTCGCGCTGATGCCGGAAGACGAAGGCGCGCAGGCTGCCGATCACCTGATCGAACGCGGCCTGCACAACGCCTACGTCGTCATTTCCGGCGACGATTTCGCCAAGCGCGCCGCCGCCGCCTTCAAGGCCGAGCTGGAAGCAAAAGGTGGGCAAATCGCCGGCACCGCGCAGTTGCCTTCCAATGGCGTCAACTACGGCGACGCCATCAACGCACTGAATGCAGGCAGCGCCGGCAGCGATGCGGGCCTGTTCATCAGCATGCGCGCGGAACAGGCCCGCCTGCTGCTGCCGCAGTTACGCATTGCGCGCATCAACCTGCCCGTGTTCGGCACCTCGCACATCTATGGCGGCAGCGACAACGCCACTGCCGATCGCGATCTGGAAGGCGTGGAATTCTGCGACGCGCCATGGCTGTTCGACGCCCAGACCGGCCTGCCCGCCTACCACGACATCGCCGCGCAACTCCCCGCCGCGCACGGCGGCGCCGCGCAACTGTTCGCGTTCGGCATGGACGCATGGAACCTGGTGCCCTACCTCGACTGGCTGCGTAGCCACCCGGGCAGCTATCTGCCCGGCGCTACGGGCCAACTCGCCGTGGACACGTTCGGCCACGTCAAACGCGTGCTCACCTGGCTGAAGTTCCAGGACGGCGTGGCGCGCCCAAGCAATGCCAGCCTGCAGATGGACAACTCGCCCGCCGCGCCCGCCCCTGCTGGCAGCGCACCTGCACCGGCGAGCAGCGCGCCCATACAACCGAACGGTGGTTGATGCGCGCAGCAGGAAGCGCGTTCGAACAGCGCGCATGCGATGAACTGGAACGCGCGGGACTGAAGTTGCTCGCGCGCAACTACACCACGCGCTACGGCGAACTTGATCTGGTCATGCGCGACCGCGACACCATAGTGTTCGTCGAAGTACGCCACCGCGTGCGCGCCAGCCATGGCGATGCCGCCGCCTCGGTGACTTCCAGCAAGCAGGCCAAGCTGATCCGCGCCGCCGAACTGTGGCTGGCATCGCATCCTCAGCATGCACAACGACCCTGCCGGTTTGACGTCGTGAGCTATGACGGACCGGTCATGCAGGCGCGCATGACTTGGTTGCGTAATGCGTTTGAGGCTGGGTGAGTATCGAGTGCGAGGCTCGGGCCAGTAACGTGGCTGTCACACGCCTTACATCAAGTCGCTCGATTTGCGAACTGGCCGACGATAGCGTCCAATGCGTATATCGTCCTAGCTAATCATCAGCTAGCGCCGCGATATCGGTATCCACCGCGGCGTGCGATACATCCAACTTTAAGTTCAGGCCGTTTACCCGCTCATATGTTTCACGCCAGCGCAACGTTGCGACCATCGACCTGGCTGCCGATGAGGGTCACGTCGCCACCGGTGGCGGCGATGGTGACGTCGCCGTTGCTGCGGATGTGGCTACCGTTGGCGCTGTTGACGGCATTGACGACTGCGCCGCCCAGGTCCAATGTAAGACCGGCTTGCCGCTGTTTGGATGTTTGCGTCGTGTCATGCATACCGATTACGGCATCGATGGTTGCATCCTTGCCGACGATGGCGGCACCGGTGATGTGAGCGAGATTGCCAGCGGGAAGGGGACGCCGTCGTTCAGGACAATGTACTCGCTTCTACTTTCAATCATCACTCTCCATCTTTTCCGATCCAAGAACGCGATACTCCGCACCGAGCGCCTCGACCGCTGAGCGCAACTGTTCTCCCTGGGGTGAGTTGCCGATAAGAGCCAAGTGCAGATTCGGCAGTTGCTTGCCTTTAAATGAGCTGACAGCCTTGGCTAGCGCCGAATAAGCCACGCCATCGCTCTCACTTCCCACGACAACATAGGTCGGGAATTCGGAGCCACGGGCCATGGCATCAGTCAGTTGGCGCATCCACTGCGCTTGACCGATGAATGCCCGCATCATCAAGTTGCTGACACCGTTGCTCGCCGAGGGTACATCGATATAAATAGTCTTCGACTGATTGGGGAATGCTTGAGCCGATAACGCCACCCGTTTCCAGCTTTGATCTGGACCTGCGCCTCGCGCCATGACCGGTGATAAAACCAGCGCAAGCCATAGAACAATGAATGCACTCCTCAGCATCGATACCTCGTTTATTTGCAACATGGAAGCTTCAAGGGATACACACACTCGCTTTCGGGTAAGCATGGCAAAACGCACTAGAAAGTCGCATGTTCACATCCCGTGCTGGTGCAGGAGTACCGGGCTGGCAGGCTGGAGGGGGAGAATGCCAGCCCTTACAAAAGCCCTTCGACGAATCCTCAAAATCGGAAGTGAAACCGTTAGCCTCCATGCATAGGCGCATAAGAACACTTTCATTCTGAGTCATTGTCGGCTCCCCCTTAAAACGGGTGGCTCGTGGCGACACATCTCCACATTCCAGTAGTGTCTTAGTTACCTCATCTCCTGTTGCACCGACCTTATGCCAGCGCTCTTCACCGGACGGAGGTGGTTGGAAAGGTTGACGCCCGGATACACCACCTACTGCCACGCCGGTGGCCAATAAAGACCATCCTGCTGCTTGACGCACTGGGCCGGAACACCCCAATAGTGCAATGCACATGGACAAAATAAGAAATTTTCTCACTTGGAGTCGCTACTGAAGAAATTGATAGGAAGCGTGATTGCTCGATTATCTGGGGCACCCTCCCATAACTTTCCACAAGAGCTATTACCGCTTGGAACGCCGTAGCAATTGTGCGACGTGTCTTGCAGCCCTCTAAATGCACGTAGCATCTCGTTCAGTGCGCTTGATCCTTCTGGAATCGCCCCTCCTGTCGAGGGGTTGCCGCCGATCATCCTACCCACCGGATCAGCCATGTGGTTCTGCAAACTGAGTACCATATTCTGCCGCTGAATTGGGTCGGCAACTGCATCGCGGTTCTGCAGATAACTCAGTATCGAGTCTGCCTTCGCAGCGTTATAAGCGGGACCAAAGAAGCTTACCGCAGTATCAGACAGTAGGCCTGCTGCTCCTGGTATCTTGGCGATCGACTCCATAGCATTGCCAATCGTCATCGATCCTCGGCTATGCCCATAGAGGTGTAAGCCGTCCGTACCGTAGTACAGCATCATCCATCGGTTTTCTTCGGCAGCGTTAGTCAAACCCCAGAAATCGTTCTCTAGGTTCTTTTGGTAACCAGCTACCAATAGCTCGGAAAGCGCATTTCCAGCTTCAGGGAACGCAATGTAGTACTGCGGCCCGTCTCCAGCATCACTGTGTTGATTGGCGTATTTTTCAGCCCCTACGGCATCATTAAATATGCCGTTATTTGCGACATGAATTTTACCGTCACTTCCTGGTTGAAGGTTCAATTTCTCAGCGTCTGTCAGCTTTCGACCTGGCACTAGCTTGCCTTCACCGTCTTTCTGTACCTCATACACATCCGCAGATTGGACGAACATCGTGCGATACGCCTCATCCGTAAAATGGGTGCCAACCTGATAACCCAGGCTGTTCGCTGCTTGTTCAAGCTCAGCATTCGCCTGCAGCTTGCCAAGATCGACATGCGCTAACGCCTGATTGTCCAGGCTGGCATCTCGATTTATTCCAGCGATGACCTCGCTGGCCGTTTTGCCGGTCAGTACCTGCTGCGCTTGCCCATCCGTGATGGCAATCGTGCCATTGGCAATGGCGCTATGCGTGGTGCTGCTGTGGCTTTGGCTATCGCCACCGCCTCCCATCAGGTTGCCTACAACGGTCTTGCCTATCGCGTATTTGCTCCCACTGAGAACGCTGCTGTCGCCGCCAAAGCTGCTGCTGGATGCTTTACCACTGCTTTCGTTGCGGATGTCCTTATAGGTGAGAGTGCCGGTAGTCAGACTGTTCTTGCTTGCATCCGCTCCGCTGGCGATGACGCCGCCGATCAGGTGTGTGTTGCCACCGACGGTGATATCGAAGCCGCCGCTACCAGCTCCAATGCCGCTTACGTTAGTGACACCCTCATAGTGGCTACTGGACTTGCTCTGGTTATAACTGAAGCTTCCGCCACCACCCATGCCAATGACCATGGAGCCACCGATCTGCTGCTGCTTGCTGGCAAAGTCATCGGTGTCTTGCTCGCTTTGGATCAGCAGATTGTTGCCAACATTGGCCAGCACGGTATTGCCCGTGAGCTGGGCACCCTTGACCGTGGTGTCGTTGCCGCTGATGAGGGTAAGTGTGCCGCTGGCATCGATGCTGCTGATGGCGTGCGTGGTGCCGTTGCCATGCGCGCTGCCTTTGCCCATGGAACCTTCGGCATAAAAGCCCATGCCATTGCTGCCAATCTGCAGACCGATGCCACCGCTAGCGTTCTTGTTGCTGCTTTCCATGCTGTGGTTTTCGGCTTGGCTGAGCAAGTTGATGTTGTTGGCCGCAGCCAGTGCCACATTCTGGCCGTTGACCTGGCTGCCGACGATATTCAGGTCACCCCCTGTGGCCGCGATGGCGATGTTGCCTGCACTGTTGATGCGGCTGCCGTAGGCAATATCGTCATGCGTGGTCGTTTGGCTGCTTGCGCTATTGGCGCCGATGCCTATCCGCAAGCTGATCCCACTGCTTACATTGGTCCCTTCCGATGCAGCGGCGCTGGCTGCATCCTGGTAGGCGTTGTATGCCTCATAGCCGGTGTACGCGGCTTGAGCGGCGTACACCGCTTTTACACGGTCGTCCGTCGCATGATTAGCGCCTTGAGCACGGCCATAGACGCTCTGCACAGCATTCGCCAAGCCGCCACCCAAACCCAGCGTCAAACCGGCTTGCTGTTGCTTGGTCGTTTGCGTGGTGTCCTGCGTCCCCACCGCCGCATCGATGGTCACGTCCTTGCCCGCGATCGCGGTGCCGGTCTGGCTGAGCACGTCGCTGCCGGTGATATGCACGAGATTTCCACCAGTAAGCGTGACGCCGCCATTCAAGCTGCCGATCACAGTGCCTTGCGGGGTGGTGTCGGTTTCGGTGTAAACGCTGCTTTCCTTGCTGCTGCCGATCATCAGATTCAAACCGCTGGTGAACACGCCGTGAGTCGTGGTGGTTTTGTTGTGCTGTTCGCTGTGCGTGCTGGTGGCCGTACCGATAGTGAGGTTGTTGCCGGCGGCCATCACCACATCATCGGTGGCGACAATTTGCGCGGCCTGCGTATTCACGTCCCGACCTGCCGCCACGGTCACGGTGGTGCCGCTGAGCACGCTGCCCAGGGCATCGTTGTCCTGCATAGCATCGTGCGTAGTGGTGGTACTGCTGCTCAGCAGTCCCGACGTCTTGCGAGTACTGTCCTGTTGCCAGGTATGGTTTTCGTAGCCGGCGTTGAGGTTGACATCACGACCAGCCGCCAAAGTGACGCCACCGTTGGCGCTGGTGACGTTCGCCGCCACAGCCGTCAGGTCATCGCCGGCGCTGATCGCCACGCCATTGGCTGCGTCGATACCTGTGCCGCGCAAGGTCTGATCCGTACGCAGCGTGGCGGTTTGCGTGGCGCCTTGCCGTGTGAATTGTTGGTCGATTTGCGTGTCGGCGACGGCGTTCAAGGTGATGTCGTGACCGGCGCTGAGGGCCAGCTGGTCACCGGCTTTCAGTTGTGCGCCCTGGCTGGCAAGGTCGTTGCCCGCCGCGAGCACAGCGCTGCCCTCGGCATGGACGGTCGTGATGTCCTGCACGGTTTGCTTCTGCACGTGCTGGGCAGTACCGCCGTAGACGGTGTGCTGGTCCGCGTTGAGATTCAGGTCATGGCCGGCGATAAGGTGGGCGTTGGCACCGGCGGCAAGACTGCTGGCGGTGGCCGTCAACTCATTACCCGCGGCCAGCCCAACGTTGTTGCCGGCATGGATGACCGCGTGGTTGAGCGTGAGGTTGTTGCCCGCTTGCGCAGTGAGGTCGCCGACGGCGGTGATCTCACCGCCCGCGGACGATCCGAGGTTTGGCGTAGCAATGCTGCCCAGGTTGACGTTGCCCAGCGCGATGTGGCCGGGATTCGCTTCGCTGGTGAGGTCATGTCCTGCGACCAGCGCGACTTGGCCGCCCTGGATATGGCCGGCGTTGAGCAAGTCTTGGGCGGCCTGCACGCTGAGATTGCCGCCCGCGGCAAGAGTGCCGGCGTTGAACAGGTTGCCGGCCTTGAGCGTGGCGTCCTGGTTTGCTTGCAGCGTACCGGTATTGACCATGTTGCCGGTGGCGTTGATCGTCACGCTACTGCCTTGGATCACTGCGCCACTGGCGACGGCGTTGGCGGTTTGCTGACTGAGGTAGACGACGGGGACGAGCACGGATTCGCCGTTCACCTGCTCGCTCACCAGCCACACCATGTCCTGGGTGAGGCGAGCGATCTGCTCAGGCGTGAGCGCCACGCCGACGGCCAGGTTGAACTGCTGCGCTTCCTGCGCGCCGGCATCCATCAGCGTCTTGTATTGCGCCAGCGCATCGTCGTCGCCGCTTAGATAACGGCGGCCGGTAAGGCCGGTGATCTGATCCATCACCAACTGCGTTTCGTAGAAGGCATCACCCAGGCGCTTCAAGGTGAGGTCACCGTCCAGGCCCAGGCGATTGAGCAGGTAATCGCTGCCGAGAAAACCGGTATAGCTGGCGAAGCGCGGATCGGTTTCCACCAGGTACGGGCTGCCGCTGCCGGGCTTGATGGTGTAGAGGCCGTTGCTGGGCAACTGCACGGGATAGGGTTGTTGCGGCGTACCGATGACTTGTGCGCCGAGCACGGGACCGACGTTGCCGAGGTTCGCACCGCCGCCGACGCTGTCCGCGCCACCCCCGGCGTGGCCGCTTACGGTTTGGCCTGCGCCATGATTACCCAAGCCCACGCCAACGACAGGCCTCCCGTCGGCATCGACGTTGGTATTGTCGATGTCGCTGCCGATGATCGTCACCGCCTCGCCCGCGGTGAGACGCGCCGAGAGTGCCGGACCGGGATCGAGGGTGATCCACGATGGCTGGGCGCCGTTCATGGCCAGCGTCTGATCGGTGAGGACGTGGTAGAACCGCACATCCGAGGCGCCATGCCAACTGCCGCCATCGGTGCCGCCGGTTTTGTATTTCATGGCCACCCATTTCTCGACCGTGGTCTGGACGGTGGCGGTGGGCGTGAAGGCGCGATTGACGACGGTGTCGTTACCAATAGATGTACTGCCTTCCCCTAACGCGCCACCCTGTCCGTTGAGGGTGATATTCCGCGCGGCGGCGAGGGTGGAGCTGTCGTTGAGCAGCGAGCCGTTGAGGGTGATGTCGCCGCCGGCCAGCAGGCGGCTTTCGGCGCTGGCCGCGAGCAGGCGCGTGATCTGCGTGACCACGTCGGTGGTGGTGATGTACCCGTTGGCCGACTCCGGATCGTTGTTGTTGAGGTCGACGAGATTGCGGCAGGCGTGCTTATGCGCCACGTAAATGCTGACGCAGTAGTTGTACAGATCCTCATCGGTGGCGCCAGTGATGGCGACGGTGCTGGACTGCGTGTTCTGTGCCCGTTCGTCAGCCGTGAGCGTGTGGGTTTCGGTGTTGAGCACGCGCCGCGCGTTGGTGATCTGATTGGCGGCGAGATAAAGATTGTTGCCGGCTTCGATATCGCCGGAAAGGTTCGCGACCGACTGGCTACGCGCCCCACTGGCATCGGCCGCAATCGTCAAATCACCCAGCGTGTACAGCATCGCATCGCGGTTGAGCAGGTTGCCGGTGATGTACAGGTTCAATTGAGTCACCGCCGCGATCAGCGCGGTTTGATACGGCGTGTTGTCGGTGACGGCACCCAGGTCGGCACCGTTGGTGAGGTTATTAGCGTTGACGGTGATGGCGTTGCCGATGATCGTGCCGGTGTTAGTGAGGTCGTGGGCGTTGAGCGTGACGGTGTCGCCTTCGAGGCGGCCTGCATTGGCCTGGGTGTCGGCGTTGAGCGTGGTGCTGGCGCTGTTGATGCGCGCACCGGCCTGGTTGTCGAGACGGGTGGCGTCGACGGTCAAGGCGCCGACGCTTTGCAGCGTAGCGCCGCTGGCGTTGAGGAAAGCGCCGCCGAGGATGAAGGTGAAGTCGTTGTTGGCGAACAGCGTATTGCCGGCCAGGTTCGTGTAGCCGCCAGCAAGCGTCAGCACCAGATCATGACCGGCGCGCAAGCGGCCGATGCCGTCGAACGCATTGAAGGATGCCGTCACGTCGCCGTTCGCCGCCAGGTCGCCGCCGTCGTTGTGCACGGCGTCCAGCACTAGCGCAAAGTTGCCGCCCGCGCCGATCAAACCGCCGGCATTGTCCAGCGTGGCCGTGGCGTTGTTCCAGGCAAGGTTCTGCGCGCTGTAGAGCGTACCGCCGGTGTTGTCGAGGTAGTCGCTTTGCAGCGCGAGGCGGCCGCCAGCGACGGCGGTGCCGCCCCGGTTGATGAGTTGCGCGGCGTTGAGCAGGACATCGCCCTGCCCGCCTAGCGTGCCGCCGGTGTTGTCCACACTGTTGGCGGTGATGGCCGTGTCGCTCTGGCCGGCGTTGGCGACGCGGCCGTGTTGATTGCTGATCGTGCTGGCGCTGAGCATCAGTGTCGCGCCGTCCTGGCCGCTGCCGGCTTCGAGACGGCCGCCGGCGTTGGCCAGCATGCCGCTGACGTGAATGGTGGCATTGCCCTGGGCCTGCAGGGCACCGCGGTTGGTCACATCGCCTTGGATAGTGAGCGTGAGGTCGGTACCGGCGTAAAGCTGGCCGGCGTTGGTCACGCTGCCGGCACTCAGGTTGACCGCCTGGTTGCTGCCGAGGAAGCCGTTGGCATCATTGCTCAGTGCGTTGGCGATGGCGAGATCGAGGGTGCTGTCCAGGGCCTTGATCTGGCCGCTGCCATTGGTCAGGGTGCCTGCGGCAAGCTGTGTGCGGTTGGCTTGCAGCAGGCCATCCGCGTTGGTCACCGTGCCACCGAACGCAACCTGCAAGCTGCTGGCGATCAGGGTGCCGCCCGCATTACTGAAGTCGGTACCGCGTAGCGTGGCATCGCCCGCGACGCTCACGGTACCGGCAGCGTTGTCGACGGTCGTGCTTTCCAGATCGAGAAGGCCGTTGCCGATGAGCTGGCCGTGCGTGTTGCTCAGCGAACCGGCGGCCACCGTGAACGCGCCGGTGCCCGCATGCTGGATCGCGGCGTTGGTGTTGTCGAGGACGGCCGCGCGGATCGTCACGTTGGCCGCGTTGCTGGCGAGCGTGCCGCCGGCGTTGTCGAACAGGCCGCCAATAGCGAGACCCGTATCGCCATTGCCGGTTTGCAGTAATTGACCGCTGCGGTTGGTGAGGCTTCCCGCTTGCACGCTGAGCTGGCCGGCCTGCATGCGCGCTTGCGCATTGATGACGGCGTGCGCGGCCTGGAGGGCGAGCCGCCCGTTCGTGGCCAGATCGCCGCCGGTGTGATCGATACCGCCCTGGCGTGCGGTGAGCGTGATATCGCTGCCCGCACGTGTGCGGGCGCCGTGCAGGTCTATGGCGTTGCCGGCGAAGCTCAAGGTACCGGAGGCGACGTTCTTGCCGGTGGCAGCGAGGGTGTCTTGTGTGCTCACCGTCAGCTGCGCGTTGCCGGTTAGATTGCCGTCGGTCTGCACACCGGCCGCCAAGGTACCGCTGCTGTCGAGGCTGCCGGCAACGATGGCGAGCTGGCCTTGCGCAGCCAGCGTGCTGGTATTGGTGATGGCCTCGGTGGCGGTCAGGTCGGCATCGCCGCCGGCGTACACGGTGCCGTCGGTGTTGGTGAGGGCGGCGGCGCGAAGCGCGGTGTTCGCTGCGCTGATCCAGTTGCCGTGCGTGTTGTCCAGCAGTCCGGTGAGCCGCGCCGTCATCGGACCCTGGGTTTGCACGCTGCCATAGGCGTTGCGCCATGCCGCCGCTTGCGCATCGAGCTGGCCGGCTTGCATCTGGCCGCCACCGTTGTCCACATTGCCTGCGCTGCGCACGGTCAGTGCGCCGGAAGTCGCCAGCGTCGCGCCGTGGTGATCGATACCGCCCGACGTACTGGTGAGCGACACCTCGCCACCGGCCTGCGTTTGCGCATCGGATAGGTCCAGCGCACTGCCTTGCAGGGTGATGCTGCCACTGGCCAGACTACGGCCGTTCGCGGCCAGCGTACCGAGGGTGACGATATCCAACGCACCGATGCCCTGCAGGCTGCCATCGCCCGCCACGCCCGCGCCGAGCGTGCCGGACGAGGCGAGCTGCTGCGCGCGCAGGGTGGCATTGGTCGCCGCGGCGATGACGCCGTCGTTGCGCAGCACGCCGCCCGCGGTGAGAGCGAGATCGCCGGCGCTGTAAACGGTGCCGGTATTGATGAGGTCGTCACCGGTCTGCAGCGCCATCGCGCCACCGGATTGCACCGTGCCGCTGTTGCTTAACCCGGCGCCGTTGATCGTGAGATGTCCGGTTGACGAGGTCACGCCGGTCATCTGCAATTGCCCGGCAGTATTGATCGTGAAATCGCCGCTTTGCGTTGCCAGCTCGCCGGCGTTGCGCACGCCGATGCCCGCCTCGGTACCGACCAGGTGAATCTTGTTGGCGTACATGCCGCCCAGCGCGGCGACGTCCACGCTGACCGCTGACGCATCGCCCTCGCCCGCGATGGCCTGCGTGGCAAGGCCGGCATAGTCGACCTGATTCGCGCCGGTGACGATGTTGAGATCATTCGCCCACACTCTGCCGGTAACGGTGAGCTGGCGCGACAGCAGGTCGAGGCGATCGATGTTGGAGGCATTGAGGCCATCGCCGTCGATGCGAATCGCGCCACGCGTCACGTGAAACGCCTGCAAGGAGCCGTCGCCACCGAACATCGGCACGCCCGTGGTGAGCGTCGCGCGCGGGGTATTGATGAAGCCGCCGCCCGCTACGCTGATGCCGTTGGGGTTGGCGACGATCACGTCCGCCGCATTGCCGGCCACTTCGGTGTAGCCGCGCAAATACGTCGGGCTGGTCGAGGTCACTTCGTTGACGATCAGCCTGGCCGACTGTCCGGCTTGGTAATGCGGGTTGCCGGTGATGTAGCCGCCAAGCTGGGTCTGCGATACGGCGGCGCTGTTGTTGAGGATCAGGCCTTGCCGGTCGACGTTGAATTGCTGGTACTGGTTATGCGACACGCCCGCCGCCGATGGCGCCACGATATTCACCACCGGCACGCCGTTGGCGGCCGTGTCGGTGCCGGGACGATGTGCACCCGCGTTAGGATCGGGTGTGACCTGCGCACGGGTCAGCAGCGGCGTAGCGAGCAAGGCGGACAACACCGCCGCGCTCAACGCGCGGCGCGGCAAGGTGGAAGCGAAGATCGGTGCGTGACGACGGGTAACCATGGTCCTGTCCTTGACGGAATAACGATGCTGCAAACAAGTCAGTACGAATAAACAAGCTGAAAGCCGGTGGCCGGGCGCGCGTTGGGCAATACGTTGCCGCCGTGCATCGCTTTGCCGGCGAACACGTCCCAACTGAGTTGTCGCCAGGTGCCGCGCAGGCCGAAGAAACCGCCAGCTAAGGTGGTATTACCGGGAAGGTAGGCGGTGGAAGGACCGCTCACGCGGCCGGCGTCGATGCCGGCGTACCACATGAGCGGCCAGCGCCCGATCGGTGCGCTGATGGTGTTGCGCCAGTACCAGCCACGCTCGGCAGCCAGCGTTTGATCGCCATCGAAGCCGCGCACGGTGTAGCGGCCGCCCACGGCCGTGAACTCGGAGCCGTACAAAGACTGGTTGGTGTACTGGCCGTGGAACTCGCTCGTCCACTGCGCGGGCCGTCCGCCGAGTTTGAACGGAACGTTGAGTGACGCGTCCAGGATCGAAAGACGGTATTTGAACGTGGGATCCTGACGCGTGCGGCCGGCCGGATCGCGCTGGCCGCCGAACCACGGCACGCCGAAGCGTTCGGCCAGGCGCAGATCCAGTTGCGCGTCGCCGAGGTAACGGCGATGCACGATGGCCGCCTCGACCGTGCTGACGTTGCGGCGTTGCGAATCCAGTTCCACATCTTCGATAAAGCTGTGCGCCCAGCGCTTGCCCACGTGCAGTTCAGCGCTGGTCTTGCTGTGCTGGTTGCGATGAAGCAGGCGCTGCGCGGAAAGGTCGATGGCACGTGACGTACCGCTGCTGTCGAAGGTCTGCGCCGAACCTGCCACCGTCTGGTGATAGCGATAGCCATACACGCCGGCAGTGAACAACCAGTTGCCGCGCGGAACGGAATAGTTGGCATTGAAGCCTTGCGTGCCGCGACCGCCTCCGTTGAACACGTCGTGCGTCGCGCCTAGGGACAGGATGTCGTTGGCGTTGAGCGGATTGTCGATGCCAAGGTTGAGACCTGCCTGGTACAGGCCGGTGGCGCTGGCGCCGGTATCGTCGAGCGTCGCCACCACGCGCCACGGTTTTGCGCGTTTGACCGTAATCACCAGATCGGATTGTCCAGGCGCCTGGGCCGGTTCGATGTCGACGTTGACGTCCTGCGACGGCACGCGTTTCATCTGTTCCAGCGCCTGCTCGACATCGCGCAGGTTGAGCAGATCGCCCGCGCGCATCGGCAAGGCCCAGCGCCAATCGCCCGCCGGCGTGCTGTCACGCATGCGTACGTCGTGAATCACGCCGGGCACCAGCATCACGGTGAGCACGCCGCGGGAAAGATCCTGCTCGGGCAGGCCCACGCGCGTAGTGACATAGCCGCGATCCAGAATCAGGTCGCCCGCGCGACGTACGATCAGGCTGATGCCTTCATGCCCGACGCAGCGCCCGGCGTACCGATCGAGATAACGTTGCACGAAACCGAACGCATCGCTGCGCTCGCCTTGCAGGCGAATTCGCTCGAGGTTGAAACACGGCGTTTCGACAGGCAGTTCGGTGTTACGGAAAGCGGCCTCCGCCTGCGGCGTCAAGCGCACATCCGGCGCTTGCGTGCGCGCTTCGCGCTCCTGCGCCTGTTGCTGGGTGCGTTGCCGTTGTTGTTGCTCATCGAGCAGTGAGGGGCGTTCCTGCGCAGCCGCCACCGACGATATCGTGGCCATGCCGGCGAACGCCAGGCCATGCCATCGAGGTCGACGACGCAATCCATATCGATCTTCCTTGAAGTTGAAACACTGCATTTCCATACGCTCGCGAACGCCGCTTGCAAAACACGATAGCGGAAAGCTTCCCCACGCTTGGTACGAAAGGCGCCTCGCTGACGCAAAATCAGACTAGGCTTACGAGCTTGTGTCGCGTGATCCTGCCTATGCGCGGAAGCCGATGTGGCTAATGCCAAGCCGTTGCTTCCATGCACAGGTGACAGCGCGCGGCCGGATATCAGTGCCGGCGCCTCGTTCCGGGCAATGCCCAGGCCTTGCCACGCTTCGCGCTAAACTTGCCGCATGCCGCTGCCCGCGCCCCTGCTCGAAACCCTTCGCGCCACCTTTGCTGCCCACACTTTGTCGGTGGGCGAAGCGGAGCGGCTCGCCTATGCCTACGACAACTCGCGCCGCAACGCCTTGCCGGATGCGGTGGTATTTCCGACCGAGCATGCGCAGGTAGAAACGCTCGTTCGCGCATGCCGGCAACATCGCGTGCCGATCGTCGCGCGTGGGCGTGGCACCAACACCACCGGCGCCACCGTGCCGGTGAACGGCGGCATCGTGGTGAGTTTCGAGCGGATGAACCGCATCGTGCGCATCGATCCAGACAATCGTCTTGCCGTGGTCGAGCCCGGCGTGCTCAACGGCGATCTGCAGAACGCGTTGAAGCCGCATGGCTTTTTCTGGCCGCCCGATCCTACCTCGTCGCCCTGGTGCAGCATCGGCGGCAATCTCGCCTGTAATTCGGCCGGGCCGCGCACGGTGAAATACGGCAGCCCGCGTGAAAATACGCTCGGCTTGCGCGCGGTCGCCGGCACGGGCGACAGTTTCCGCTGCGGCACGTACACCAGCAAAGGTGCGACCGGCTACGACCTCACGCGCCTGCTGATCGGCTCGGAAGGCACGCTTGCGCTGATCACCGAAGCCACGCTCAAGCTGACACCGAAGCCTTCCGGTTTGCGCACACTGCGCGCTACGTATCGCGACGTAAGCAGCGCCGCACATGCGGTGGCGCGCATCATGGCGCAGCCGGTGACACCGTGCGCGCTGGAATTCATCGACGATGTCGCGCTGAAGCTCGCGCGCGATCATGGCGGCGATGACGTGCCGCTGGCAGGTGCGATGTTGATGATCGAAGTGGATGGCGAGCCCGACACCTTGCCCTCTGCCGTCGACGCCGTTTCCCGCGCCGCACGTGGAGAAGGGCTGGAAGATCTGCGCATCGCCCAGACCGCCGAGGAAACCCAGGCCTTGTGGTCGGCGCGCAAGGCCCTGTCGCCGGCGCAGCGCACCATCTCGCCGAACAAGATCAACGAAGACGTGGTCGTTCCAGTCAGCCGCCTGCCCGAGCTGGTGAACGGCATTCGCGAAATCTCGCGCAAGCACGATGTGTTGATCGTCACTTTCGGCCACGCCGGCAACGGCAACCTGCATGTGAACCTGTTGCCGCGTGACGACGCCGAACGTGAGCGTGCACACGCGTGCCTCGCCGAGGTGTTCGCCCTGGTGATCGCGTTGCAAGGCACGCTTTCCGGCGAGCACGGCATTGGCCTGGTCAAGCGCGAATTCATGCCGCTGGCGCTCGAACCCGCCGCCCTCGACCTGATGCGCAACGTCAAAGCCGCCTTCGATCCGGACGGCATCATGAATCCGGGCAAATTGCTGCCGTGACGAAAAGAAACGCACTTCAGGCGCTGCTTGCCGACATCCGCGCATGTCGTTTGTGCGAAGCGTGGTTGCAGGATGGAGTGCGCCCCGTGCTGCAAGCCGGCGCCGCCTCGCGCCTGTTGATCGTCAGCCAGGCACCTGGGCGCAAAGTGCATGCGACCGGTATTCCGTTCAATGACGTCAGCGGCGATCGGTTGCGCGATTGGCTTGGCGTGGACCGCGATACGTTCTATGACGCGCAACGCATCGCAATCGTGCCAATGGGTTTCTGCTTTCCCGGCAGCGGCCGCGGCGGCGATCTGCCGCCAAGGCCCGAGTGTGCGCCGACCTGGCATCCACGGCTGCTGCCGTTGTTGAAACAGGTGCAGTTGACGCTGGCGATCGGGCAATACGCGCAGGCCGGCCTGTTTGGCGAGACGCGCGGCGCCTCGCTTACCGAGACCATGCTGGCGTGGCGCGACCATCTGGCGCGTGGCGTATTGCCGTTGCCGCATCCCAGCCCGCGCAATCGCTTGTGGTTGAAGCGCAATCCATGGTTCGAGGCGGAGTTGATTCCCGTGTTGCGCACCGAAGTGGCCCGCGCGTTGCACCCATAGGTTGAGTTAGCGCAGCGAACCCAACCTATTCGAAGCGCTATCGTTGGGTTATCCCCGGATCAAGTCCGGGGTAACCCAACCACGGTGCCATCCCGGCCATGCATTCACACGGCGCGGCGCGAGAAGATCAGGTGCAAGCCGAACAGCATGAACACCGCGCCGGCACAACCGTCGATCCAACGACTGATGCGCAGATACCCACGGCGCATCACCGGCAACGCAAAACATCCCGCCACGAAGGAAAACCACAGGAAGGTTTCGGCCACCACCAGCGCCCACAGCCCCCAGCGCGCGGCCGATGACACGCCCGTGCCCACGAAGGCGGAGAAGATGCTGCCGAAATAGATCACCACTTTCGGATTGGCCAGATTGGTGAACAGGCCGTTGCGCAGCGAACGCCAGGCACCGGCAAACACCTGCACGGGTTCCGCCGCTTGCGGTTGCGCGGGCATGGCCAGTGCGCCGCGCAGCATCTTCAGGCCCATCCAGCACAGGTAAAGGCCGCCGCACACGGCAATCAGGCGCTCCAGCCAGAGCAGCCGATGCAGCAGCAATTGCAAGCCCAGCAGCGCCAGCGCCGCCCACATCGCCACGCCCAGCGTGATGCCGGCCACGCCCGCCATTGCCTCGTGCCGCGAGCGGCTGACCGCGGTCTGCGAAACGAAGAAGAAATCCGGCCCCGGGCTCATCAGGGCGATGATCTGGACGATCGCAATGGTGATGAACAGGCTCATGGGGTCGCTCCGGCAAATTCGGCGCAGTGTAGCGGCAGCACGGCGCCGCCACAGCTGCGGCGGCGAACCTTGCCCGCCGGGCTGGGCTTCCTCTACGCTGCCGAAGCATCCGGCGCGGTAGCGCCTGGACGTTACACACGACGCCTCCCGTCATCCGGCGAAGGCCGGAATCCAGCCCAAATACGCTGTGCGAAGCACGCCAGGCAAGATTCGGTGCGCTTCGCGCGCGTACCGGACTGGATTCCGGCCTTCGCCGGAATGACGGTGAGGTACCGACAAGGATTACCGATGATGCGGGGCACCCGCGCATGACAGGGGAAAACGATACCCATGAGCCTGAAGCTGCGACTCATCGCGATGAACTTCCTGCAGTACTTCATCTGGGGCGCGTGGCTGATCACCATCGGCGCGTACTGGTTCCAGAACCGGCATTGGTCGGGCGCGCAGTTCGGCGCGATCTTCTCCACCATGGGCCTGGCCTCCTTGTTCATGCCCTCGATCCTGGGCGTGGTGGCGGACAAGTGGATCCGCGCCGAGCGCCTGTATGGCTGCCTGCACGTCGCCGGCGCCGCCGTGCTGTGCGTGGTGCCGACCATCGATCATCCCGGCACGCTGTTCTGGGTGATGCTGTTGAACATGATGTGCTACATGCCCACCATCTCGCTGGCGATCACGGTGGCGTACAACGCGCTCAAGCGCGACGGCGCGGACGTGGTGCGCGTGTATCCGCCGATTCGCGTCTGGGGCACGGTGGGCTTTATCGCCGCGATGTGGATGGTGAGCCTGCTGCACCTGGAGACCACCACTGGCCAGTTCTACGTGGCGGCAGGCGCATCGCTGCTGTTGGGCATTTACGCCTTTACCCTGCCGCCTTGTCCGCCCCGCCTGCGCGGCGTGGATCATCGCAGCTGGCTGGATGCGCTCGGCCTTACCTCGTTCGCGCTGTTCAAGCAGGCCAAGATGGCGGTGTTCTTCATCTTTGCGATGTTGCTTGGTGCGGCACTGCAATTGACTAACGCCTACGGCGACACCTTCCTGCACGATTTCGCGCACGTGGATGCGTACAAGGACCTGATCGCGGTGCGCTATCCCGCCATCATCATGTCGATCTCGCAGGTGTCGGAAACGCTGTTCATCCTGGCGATTCCGTTCTTCCTCAAGCGCTTCGGCATCAAGACGGTGATGTTGATCAGCATGCTGGCGTGGACGCTGCGCTTCGGCCTGTTCGCGTTCGGCGATCCCGGAAACGGGCTGTGGATGATCGTGCTGTCGTGCATCGTCTACGGCATGGCGTTCGACTTCTTCAACATCTCCGGTTCGCTGTTCGTGGAAGGCCAGAGCGATCCGGCCATCCGCGCCAGCGCGCAGGGCCTGTTCATGCTGATGACCAACGGCATCGGCGCCGTATTGGGCAGCTCGATCAGCGGCCTGGTGATCGACGCCTATTTCACCCGGCCCGACCACTCGCTGGACTGGCACGGCATCTGGCTGAGCTTTGCCGGATATGCGCTGGTGGTGGCGGTGCTGTTCGTGTTCCTGTTCAAGCACAAGCACGTGCCCGAGACGGTGCAAGGCCTGCCCGCGCATTGACGTACGCTGGGGTGCAAACCCCAGCAGGACACGCCACGCAATGTTGGGGTTAGCGCCCCAACCTGCGGGCATTACAATACCCGGATGCAGATCGGCCCCTACCGCATCGACCCGCCCGTGGTGCTCGCGCCCATGGCCGGGGTCACCGACAAGCCTTTCCGCCTGCTGTGCAAACGGCTGGGCGCGGGCCTGGCCGTGTCGGAGATGACCACCGCCGACCCGCGCCTGTGGCAGACGCGCAAGTCGATCAAGCGCATGGATCACGACGGCGAGCCCGAACCGGTCAGCGTGCAGATCGCCGGCTACGATCCGGCCATGCTCGCCGAAGCGGCGCGCTTCAACGTAGCGCATGGCGCGCAGCTGATCGACATCAACATGGGTTGCCCGGCGAAGAAAGTGTGCAACGTATGGTCGGGCTCGGCGCTGCTGCAGGACGAGCCGCTGGTGGCGCGCATCGTGAAAGCGGTGGTGGATGCGGTCGATGTGCCGGTCACACTGAAGATCCGCACCGGCTGGGATCGCGAACACAAGAACGCGCTCAGCATCGCACGCATCGCCGAAGACAACGGCATCGCCGCGCTCGCAGTGCATGGCCGCACGCGCGCCGATAGATACGAAGGCGAAGCCGAATACGAAACGATCGCCGCGGTAAAGGCGGCGGTGCGCATTCCGGTGCTGGCCAATGGCGACATCACCACGCCGCAGCAGGCCCGGCATGTCTTGGAAGTGACAGGCGCCGATGCCGTGATGATCGGCCGCGGCGCGCAAGGCCGTCCGTGGATTTTCCGCGAGATCGCGCATTACCTCGCTACCGGCGAACTCCTGCCCGAGCCTTCGCCGCAGGAAGTGTCAGAGATCCTGCTCGGCCATCTGGAACATCTGCATACGTTCTATGGCGAACCGGGTGGCGTACGCATCGCGCGCAAGCATCTTGGCTGGTACGCGAAAGACCGTCCGGAAAACACGACGTTTCGCGATGTCGTCAATCGCGCCGAGAGCGCGCATGAACAAGTGCGCCTTACCCGCGCGTATTTCCAGGCGCTGCAGCAAAACTGGCGCATCGCCGCTTGAACGCCTTCTGTCAGCAGATAGGCTGAAACAGGCTCTTACAAGCTCTGTTTAGATTGCGAGCCCGCGCGCCGCAAGCTCGCAAAAATCCCCTCCAGACAGCGATTGCACTCGCACCTGGCACAGCAATCCCTGTCGACGGCGTCCCTCACGGCCGAACGGCCTGCTTAGGACCGCACCCAACCGTTTCACCGCATGTGGGTCCGCTTCGGCGGGTTCCCTCGGTTTCGTGCCGCCCGACACATGTTGACCATCGCCCCTGGAGGAAGAAATGAAAACCCGTATCGATTCCCTGTCCATCGGCAAGCGACACGAGAAGCTGCTGTGGCTGAGCGTGCTGGCCGCATCCGCTGGTGCGCTGAGCCTGTTGCCGACAAACAAGGCCGAGGCGCACGGCTACATCAGCAGCCCGTCATCGCGTGCCGTGCTGTGTACCGCCGCCGGCGGCAACTTGAACGCCAACTGCGGCAGCTATCAGTGGGAGCCGCAGAGCATCGAATATCATCCGCAAGCTTCCGCGTATCATTATCCGGACGCCTCGCGCGCCTGTACCGGCAGCTTCATGCAATGCGGTCCCGGTGACGGCTGGATCGCTTCGGGCGGCAACGGCGGCGGCTATGGCGCCATCAACGAGCAGACCGCCACGCGCTGGCACAAGCATCGCATCACGCCCGGCGAGCGCACGTTCACCTGGACCTACACGGCACCCCATCCGGTCGCCTACCAGGAGTTCTACATCACCAGGAATGGCTGGAATCCGAATGCGCCGCTGACGCGCGATGCGTTCGATCCCACGCCGATCGCACGCTTCGAAGGCAACAACCAGATGCCCGGCAGCTCCACCGATCGACGGGTGACGATTCCCGCCGATCGCAACGGTTACCACGTCGTGCTCGCGGTGTGGAAAGTGGGCGACACGCCGGCCTCGTTCTACCAGGTGATCGATTTCGACATCCAGAACGACGGCAGCGTGCCGGAGTGGAACGTGGTCGGCTCGATGCATCCCGAACCGCTGCTGCCGGGTGACAAGGTCGGCGTGCGCGTGTTCACCGACCACGGCGAACTGCCGCAGCCGGGCATGCTGCTGATCGACAGCGAAGAACTGGGCCAGCCCAGCATGTGGCCGCACGCGCTGGCTACCGCGCTCAACAACATGAGCCAGGAACACCTGGGCTTCCGCACCGGCATGCTCAATGCACAGGGCGAAGTGGTGCCCAACTACGGCCAGAACAACTTCTACGTGCGCGCCAACAGTCCTACCAAGCGCGTGGAAGTGGTGAAGGAAATCGCCGATATGCCGGCCCAGTTGCGCCTGACCGGCCTGCAGGACAGCTACACCGCGACCGATGGCCGCGTGAACCTGCACTTCAACGCGATCGCCAGCGGCAGCGAGAACTACACCATCAACGTGGCGGTGTTCGACCAGCACGGTACGCCGGTCGCGCACAAGCTGGGTCCGGTGGGCAACAACCAGCCGCACTTCCATGTCGCGCTGGACAACGCCACGCCCGGCACCTATGACGTGACCGCGCTGGCCACGGTCAACCACGAGCCCAAGGCGCAGGCGCAGCATCGCTTCACCCTGCTGCCCGCGGACGCAGGTGGCGACTATGACCACGTGTTCCCGGCAGGCCTGGGCCAGTACAGCGCCGGCACCAAGGTGCTGCAGCCGAAGGACAACGCGGTGTACGAGTGCAAGCCCTGGCCGAACACCGGTTACTGCAACCAGTGGAACGCCAACAGCACTGCCTTCGAACCGGGTGTGGGGCATGCCTGGCAGGAAGCCTGGATCCGCAAGTAAGCAAGATACCGCTCCAACTGGAGCCATCTGAAAACGGGAATGCCGGCAGCCGAGCTGCCGGCTTTTTTGTTTGAATGCCCGCCTGCACACGCGCACGACGCCCGGCGGGAGTAACGTGCGCCTTGCGATCGTTCCGTCATCCAACTCGTCGTGCGGGCGCAGCCATGAACAGCATCGCCACCGGTGACTTCCCCTATATCCACGGCTTTTCCGAAGACGAGCAATCGCGCCTGATTCGCCAGGCGCGCATGTTCGAAAGCACCTTGTTCAGCCATATCGACTACAGCGGCGCGAAACGCCTGCTGGAAGTAGGTTGTGGCGTGGGTGCGCAGACGGAAATCCTGTTGCGGCGTTTTCCGGATCTGCACGTCACCGGCATCGATCGTTCGCCCGCGCAACTGGCCGCGGCCGAGCAGCATCTTTCCGGCAAGGCCTGGTGCGCATCGCGCTTTGCGCTGCGCCAGGCCGACGCGGCCGACCTGCCCTTCGCCGATCGCAGTTTCGATGCGGCTTACTTGTGCTGGGTGCTGGAGCATGTGCCAAGTCCGGCGCGCGTGCTCAGCGAGGTGCGCCGCGTGCTTGCGCCAGGCGCAGTCATCTACATCACCGAAGTGCTCAATTCCTCGTTCTTTCTCGATCCTTATTCGCCCCATCTGCTGCGTTACTGGATGGCGTTCAACGACCATCAGTACGACAGCGGCGGCGATCCGTTCATCGGCGCCAAGCTCGGCAACCTGCTGTTGGCCGGCGGCTATCGCGATGTCCAGACCGAAGCGAAGAACGTGCACCTGGACAACCGCCAGCCCGGGCGGCGCAAGCAGATGATCGAATTCTGGGAAGAACTGCTGCTCTCCGCCGCGGAGCAGTTGGTCGATACCGGCAAGACCGACCTGGCTACGGTCGAAGGCATGCGCCGCGAACTGCAGGCGGTGCGCAACGATCCCAACGCGGTGTTTTTCTTTGCATTCGTGCAGGCGCGAGCGGTGGTGTATTGAACGACGCTTATGGCTGGCGCGCCTCCATGGCAAGCTTTCCCGGCGCTTTCGGCCGGTGCGTTTGGACGTCCATTTGCCGCACTGCGGCAAGCCGCCGCCTGAACCCGTGCTTGAGCCGTCATATAGGCGTGCCAAACTGGGCGGTGAAACGCGCGCCCGGTGCGTGTATCATGCGCAATCCCCTTTCCATCTCTTTATCCGTAAAGAAGGATATAAGCCACGATGAGCAACTACCTCTTCACCTCCGAATCGGTCTCCGAAGGCCATCCGGACAAGGTCGCCGACCAGATCTCCGACGCCGTGCTCGACGCGATCCTCGCCCAGGATCAGCGCGCCCGCGTGGCCTGCGAAACCATGGTGAAGACCGGCGTGGCCATCGTCGCCGGCGAAATCACCACCAGCGCGTGGATCGACCTGGAAGCGCTCACCCGCAAGGTGATCATGGACATCGGCTACAACTCCAGCGAGGTCGGCTTCGACGGCGAGACCTGCGGCGTGCTGAACCTGATCGGCAAGCAGTCGCCCGACATCAACCAGGGCGTGGACCGCAAGAAGCCCGAGGAACAGGGCGCCGGCGACCAGGGCTTGATGTTCGGCTACGCCACCAACGAAACCAAGGACTTCATGCCGGCGGCGATCTACTACTCGCACCGCCTGGTGGAGCAGCAGGCCAAGATCCGCAAGAAGAAGAACTCGCCGCTGCCGTGGCTGCGCCCGGACGCCAAGAGCCAGGTCACCCTGCGCTATGAAGACGGTGTGGCCACCGCGATCGACGCCGTGGTGCTGTCCACCCAGCACGACCCCAGCGTGAAGCAGAAGGATCTGATCGAGGCCGTGCGCGAGCACATCCTCAAGCCCGTGCTGCCGGCCAAGCTGCTGCACAAGAACACCAAGTTCCACATCAACCCGACCGGCAAGTTCGTGATCGGCGGCCCGGTGGGCGACTGCGGCCTGACCGGTCGCAAGATCATCGTCGACACCTACGGCGGCTGGGCCCGCCACGGTGGCGGCGCGTTCTCCGGCAAGGATCCGTCCAAGGTGGACCGTTCGGCCGCCTACGCCGCGCGCTACGTGGCCAAGAACATCGTAGCCGCCGGCATCGCCGACCGCTGCGAGGTGCAGGTCAGCTACGCCATCGGCGTGGCCGAACCCACCTCGATCTCGGTCACCACCTTCGGCACCGGCAAGATCGGTGACGACAAGATCGAAAAGCTGATCCGCAAGCACTTCGACCTGCGCCCCTACGGCATCATCAAGATGTTGGATCTGGTGCACCCGATGTACCAGCAGACCGCCAGCTACGGCCACTTCGGCCGCACGCCGTATGAAGTGAAGGGCCCGGACGGCAAGACCTTCACCGCGTTCTCCTGGGAGAAGACGGACAAGGCTGAAGCGCTGCGCGCGGATGCCAAGCTCAAGTAAGCCCGAGCGTTACGCTCCAAACAAAAACCCCGCGGCATGCCGCGGGGTTTTTGTTTGTGTGCTGCGATACCGGTGCCGAGGCACCGACGCCGGCCGTGGTTTCTCAGTCTTTGTTGCCGGACGAGGAAGCCAGCATCACCTTCTTGCTCTTGCGATGGACAAGACGGGTGGTGGATTTGGAATGGGATTTGGCCACGCGCGGGCAGCTCTTGCCGCGGTGCGGCGTACAGCCACGCGAGGCGCGGCGATGGGCCGGAGCCGTTTCGTCCGCTTCGGCCGTGCCGATCGGCGACAAGGCAGCCAGTACGCGATGCGCCCTGCTGGGTACACCCGCTTGAGCGACCAACGTATCCGGCGTCGGCTGGTTCTCGAAGCCGTCATCCAGCAGGCGCGCCATCAGGTTGTCGCGCGCCGAGGCGCTGCGGCCGCCCAGCACCACGGCAAACAGGCGACGACCGTCGCGCACCGCCGTGGAAGCCAGGTTGAAGCCGGAGGCGTCGGTGAAACCGGTCTTCAGGCCATCCATGCCCGGGTAACGATCCATCAGGTTGTTGTGGCCGCGGATGAGCTGGCCGCGGAACACGAATTCCTGGGTCGAGAAATAGTGCGCGTACTGGGGAAAATCGCGGTACAGCGCGATGGCGAGTTTGGCCATGTCGCGCGCCGTGGAAGTGTTGTTCGGGTCCGGCAGGCCGCTGGCGTTGGCGAAGTGCGTGGCGCTCATGCCGAGCAGCGCGGCCTGGGCCGTCATCATGTCGGCGAAATGCCCTTCGCTGCCGCCCAGGCTCTCGGCGATGACGCTGGCGGCGTCGTTGGCCGACTTGGTCACCATGCCGAGGATGCAGTCGTTCACCGAAATGGTCTGGCCGTTGCGCAGCCCGAGCTTGGTCGGTGCACGGGACGCGGCCCAGCTGGACACGGGCAGATCCTGGTCGACCTTCAGCTTGCCGTTCTGCAGCGCCTGGAAGGTGAGGTAAAGGGTCATCATCTTGGTGAGCGAGGCCGGGTAGTTCTGCTCGTCCGCGTTGACCGCGTTGAGCACCTCACCAGTGGCCGGGTCGATCACGATGGCGGCATAGCCCGCATGCGCGGCGCCGGCAAAACCGGCAAGGCCGAACAGGCACAGCAACGCAGCGAACAGGCTCCACAGCCGGTTCGGCAACGGCATTGGCTGAATGGATTGATTGATCGCCACGGCCTCTAACTCCCAGCACCGCGGAACTGCCCCCGCGTTGCGCAACCTTAATGCATGGCGACTGTGATTGCCAGAGGAAACACTTTAATCGGCCATGCTAAGTACATGTTTTTGTAAATTTTAACACCTGTCTGCGGCGTAAAATTTCGTTATGTCGCTGTGAGGGCGCCCCCCCCTGTAAACGGTATCGCCATCATGCGCCGGTTCCTTTAGCGACGGCTTTCCATCGCCACGAATGAGGAATGCAAGGAGCGAGCCAGTAGAATGGCGGGATGCCTCTGATCCAACTCCAGCGCGTCGACTTCAGCGTCGGCGGCCCTCTTCTGCTCGAACACGTCGACCTGACCATCGACGCCAACGAGCGCGTGTGCATCGTCGGTCGCAACGGCGAAGGCAAATCCACCCTCATGAAACTGATCGCCGGGGAATTGCAGCCCGATGACGGTGAAGTGCGCGTGCAAGGCGGCGTCGTCGTTGCACGCATGGCGCAGGAAGTACCGCAAGCCACTGCCGGCAGCGTATTCGATGTCGTCGCCGATGGATTGGGCGATCTGGGCCATCTGCTGGCGCGCTATCACCACCTGCTTGCCGAAGGCGATTTCGATGCGTTGGGCGACGTGCAGAACCAGATCGAAGCGCAGCACGGCTGGGATCTGGATCGCCGCGTCAGCGACGTGCTGGAAAAACTTGAGCTTCCTGCAGACACCGATTTCGCCGCGCTTTCCGGCGGCATGAAGCGCCGCGTGTTGCTTGCGCAGGCCCTGGTACGCAAACCCGGCGTGTTGCTGCTGGACGAACCTACCAACCATCTCGATATCGAAGCTATCGGCTGGCTCGAAGGTTTTCTCAAGCAGTTCGAAGGCAGCATCGTTTTCATCACTCACGATCGTAGCTTTCTGCGTGCGCTCGCTACGCGCATCGTCGAGATCGATCGCGGCCAGCTCACCAGTTGGCCCGGCGATTACGACAATTATTTGCGCCGCCGCGAAGAACGCCTGCATGCCGAAGCGCAGGCGAACGCGTTGTTCGACAAGAAACTGGCGCAGGAAGAAGTATGGATTCGCCAGGGCATCAAGGCGCGTCGCACGCGCAACGAAGGCCGCGTGCGCGCCTTGAAGGCGCTTCGCCGCGAACGTGCCGAGCGTCGCGAATTGGGCGGCAACGCGAAGATGTCGCTCGCCAATGCGCAGGCGTCCGGCAAGAAGGTGATCGAGCTGGAACACGTGCATCAGGCGTATGGCGGCCGCGTGCTGATCGATGATCTCAGCACCACCGTCATGCGTGGCGATCGCATCGGCATCATCGGTCCCAATGGCGCCGGCAAGAGCACGCTGCTGAAAATCCTGCTCGGTCAACTGAAGCCGCAGCGCGGCGAGGTTTCGCTCGGTACCGGCCTGGAAATCGCCTATTTCGACCAGCATCGCGCACAGCTCAACGACAGCTTGAACGCATTGGACAACGTGGCCGAGGGCCGCGAGTACATCGAGCTCAACGGCCAGCGCAAGCACATCATCGGTTACCTGCAGGATTTCCTGTTCTCGCCCGAACGCGCCCGCGCGCCGATCACGCGCCTGTCCGGCGGCGAACGCAATCGCCTGCTATTGGCCAAGCTGTTCGCACAGCCGTCCAACCTCCTGGTGATGGACGAACCGACCAATGACCTCGACGTCGAAACGCTGGAATTGCTGGAAGAACTGCTGACCGAGTACAAAGGCACCTTGCTGCTGGTGTCGCATGACCGCGAATTTCTCGACAACGTGGTGTCGAGCACGCTGGTATTGGAAGGCGACGGCAAGGTCGGCGAATACGTGGGCGGCTACAGCGATTGGCTGCGGCAGAAGCCGGCTGGGTCTACCGCTGTCGAAGCAGCGGTACCGGTGGCGAAGAAGATGGAGACGCCGCCCGCCACGCCAAGCAACGAAAAGCCCAAGCGCAAGCTCAGCTACAAGGATGCGCGCGAGCTGGAACAGCTGCCTGCGCGCATCGAACAGCTCGAAGCGGAAGTGGCCAAGCATGCCCAGGCGATGAACGATCCTTCGTTCTACCAGCAGGACAACGCGGCCATCCAGCGCGCCAACGATGCGCTGGCGAAAGTGCAGGCCGAGCTGGAAATGGCTTATGCGCGGTGGGCGGAGTTGGAAGGCTAAGTTACCCGTAACCCAACGTCTTCGTAGCGACATTGTTGGGTTACGCTGAGCTAACCCAACCTACCGTGGTTAATCGCAAGCTTGAGCTTAATGCTCTTCCGCCAGCTTCGCCGCGTGCGCATGCATGATGCGATCCGTCCAGGCGATGCCGATGGCGGAGAGAATGAATACCACGTGGATGATCGTCTGCCACATCACGCCTACCGGCGTCAGCGTCGCGCATTTCAATGTGCCGACGCCATCGCTCGCGGCGATGGTGGCCAGTACGTCGGCGGAGCAGAACGGCAGGCCCTGCAGCGTGCCGGCAGCGATGAAGGTCTTGAGCAGATGGATCGACGAGATGCCGATGATCGCCATCGCCAGCTTCACCTTCAGCACCGACGCGTTCACGTGCGACAGCCATTCCGGCTGATCCGGATGACCATCCAGCCCCAGGCGCGACACGAAGGTTTCGTAGCCGCCGACGATCACCATGATCAGCAGGTTGGAAATCATCACCACGTCGATCAGGCCGAGCACGATCAGCATGATCTCCTGCTCGCCCAGGCTCGGCGCTTCGTGGATCAGATGCCACAGCTCCTTGCCGAACAGGTACACGTAGACGCACTGCGCCACGATCAGGCCGACGTACAGCGGCAGTTGCAGCCAGCGCGAGCTGAAGATCAGCAGGGGCAGCAGGGCGAGGCGGCGTTGGGAATGGAGAGGCTGGTCCATGGATACACGACTCCTGTGTCAGTTCCTACAAGTTCCCAGGTCATGCGGGCGAGCGTCAACCCGTATTCTGCAAGCCCTGCGCCACACCGTTCACGCAGGCCACCAATGCGCGCAGCAGATGATCGTCCTGGCGCTCCGTCGCACGCCAGCGCTGCAACAGATCGACCTGCAGCAGGCTCATCGGATCGACGTAGGGATTGCGCAGGCGGATCGACAGCGAAAGACGCGGATCGTCGCGTAAAAGTTCCTCGCTGTGTTTCAGCTTCAGCAGCCAGCGACGCGTGCGCTCGAACTCGTCGCGGATCATGCCGAAGAAGGTATCGTGCAGCGGGCCGGCGAGCTTCGAGAAGGCTTCGGCGATATCCAGGTCGCATTTGGCCAGCACCATTTCCACGTCGTCGAGCGCGTTGGCGAAGAACGGCCAGTCGCGCGCCATTTCGCACAGCGTTTCTTCGCCGTGCCTGGCGGCGGCCGCCTCGAGTGCGGTGCCAAGGCCGTACCAGCCGGTGATGATGGAGCGGCATTGGGTCCAGGCGAATACCCAGGGAATGGCGCGCAGGTCTTCCACGCCGCGCATGCTGCGCCGGCGCGAAGGGCGCGAGCCGAGCGCCATCTGCTCGATCACGTCGATCGGCGTGGCGGCGCGGAAGTAGTCGACGAAGCCCTCGCGGTCGACGAAAGCGCGATAGGCGCGCCGGCTTTCGGCCGCCATCGCCGTCATGATGTCGCGCCATGCCGCTTCGCGTACGTCTTCCTCGCGCGGACGCACGCTGGCGCGCAGCACCGCGCCGGCGGTCTGTTCGAGATTGCGCAGCGCCAGCGCGCGAATGCCGTATTTGCGATGGATCACTTCGCCTTGCTCGGTCACGCGCAAAATGCCGTTGACGGAACCACGCGGCGATGACATCAGCGCTGGCGTGATGCGCGCGCCGCCACGGCTGGCGGAGCCGCCGCGGCCGTGGAAGAACGCCAGGCGAATGCCCGCCTGCTGCGCCACCTCCAGCAACTCCACCTGCGCACGCTGCAGGCCCCAGCGCGAGGCCAGCGTGCCGCCATCCTTGCCACTGTCGGAATAGCCGAGCATCACCCATTGGCAGTCTTCGCGCGCGCGCAGATGGGCACGGTAGACGGGGTCGTCGAGCAGGGCGCGCAAGGTGTTCGGCGCGTTCTTCAGGTCATCGACGGTTTCGAACAGCGGCGCGATGTCGAGCGGCACATGGGCGCCGGCGGTGAAACCGCCATAGCGCGCCAGCGCCAGTACCGCCAGCACGTCGGCCGCCGAGCGCGCCATGCTGATGATGTACAAGCCGATCGCATCCACGCCGTAGCGCTGACGCGATTCGTGCAGCGTCGCGAACACCGCGCGCAGCGATTCGGCTTGCGCATCGTCGGTCTTTTCAAGCGCGCGTTCGCCGCTGGCGTATGGGCGCAGCACCGTGCTGCGCTCTGCCGGTGCGCGTTGCGTCCAGCTTTCGTCGCGCAGCAGCGCCGCCAGCGCATCGTCATGCACGCGCGAATCCTGGCGCACGTCCAAGCGCGCCATATGGAAGCCGAAGGTGCGCACGCGCCAGATCAAACGGCGCACGGCATACGCGCCGGCGTTGAGACCGCGGTGATCGATCAGACCGTGCACGATCAGCAACAGGTCATCCAGCAATTCGTCTGCCGAGTGATAACCCTCTTCGTTGCCGTCATCCAGCGTGGCTTCCAGGCGCGCGCCGATCAGCGTGAGCAGACAGCGATAGGGCATGTCCGCATGGCGCGGGCGAATGGTCGCGGCAGCGCGCGGAAACTGTTGGCGGTAATCGGCAAGGCGCTTCAACAACGCGGCATCGAACGGCACGCGATCGTCGGTCTGGCTGAGCTGCCGCGCGAGGCCATCCACATCGGCGATGTAATGCTCCAGCACGTGCGCGCGCTGCGTGGCCAGGCTGTTGGCGATGGTCTCGGCGCCGACGTTCGGGTTGCCGTCCATGTCGCCACCCACCCAGGTGGCGAAACTGAGCAGGCGCGGCAGCGGCACGGCCACGCCGTAGACCTCCTGCAAGGCATCGGCCAGCAATTCGTAGAACGCCGGCACGATGCGATAGATCGGGTTGGCCAGATAAAAGCCGACGTGATGATGCTCGTCCTGCACGCTGGGGCGGATCGGCGAGGCCTCGGCCGTCTGCCAGCCGGCCGAGAGCGCGGTGAAGATGCGGTCGTCGTCTTCCTTGCGCTCCTGCGGTGTGCGGGTGGGATCGAAGTTGTCGACCAGGGCGCGCACGATCGCCTGCTCCTTTTCCAGCAGCGAACGGCGTATCGCTTCAGTAGGGTGCGCGGTGAACACCGGCTCCACTTTCAGCTTGTACAGCCATTGCAGCAATTCATCCGCGCTCGCGCCCTGCGCCTTCAGGCGCTGCAGCACGGCGAGCAGGGATTCGGGCTGCGGCGCGCCACCTTCGCGCTGGTAATCGCGGCGCCGGCGGATGCGGTGCACGCGCTCGGCGGTGTTCACCGCCTGGAAATAGGTCGCGAAGGCGCGGGCCAGCGCCTCGGCTTCGGCGGCGTCCAGGCCGGCCAGCGATTCGGCCAGGTCGTCCACCGCGCGCCCTTCACGCCGCCGCCGGATGGAGGCTGTACGCACCTGCTCCACGCGCTGGAAAAACCCCTCGCCCCCCTGCTCGGCCAGCATGCGGCCCACCATCGCGCCGAGCCGGTGCACGTCTTCGCGCAATGGGCCGTCGTGGGGCAGGAATTCGGGGTCGCGGGTGGCTTCCATCAGGGCCTCCATTGGGTCAGTCCCCTAGCCTACCCTTTTTATGCGGCAGTGCAGCGTTCCATGTCGTCATAAGGACCTGCCCGTGGCTACAATGGGCGCCTTCGCCGAGGGGCGCTGCGAGCGTTATGGGTCGCGGATCCATCCGCAAGAGCCCGCACATCCGTGTGCGGACCCTTCAAAAAAGACCATAACGGCCAGGCTCGGTGGATGCTTCGAAAGAAACGGCGCTCATGACGCGATCCACGCGTCGGCCTGGCCTAACCGGGCCGGGTTTTCCCCATGAGACTCGGAGACATCCCTCCATGAATGCTGTTACCAACGATTCCGCTACGCACGATTACAAGGTCCGCGACATTGCGCTGGCCGAGCTCGGCCGCCGCCGCATCCGCATGGCCGAAGAAGAAATGCCCGGCCTGATGGCCATCCGCGCCCGCTACGCCACCGCCAAGCCGCTGAAGGGCGTGCGCCTGTCCGGTTCCCTGCACATGACCAAGGAAACGGCCGTGCTGATCGAGACGCTCAGCGCGCTCGGCGCCTCGGTCCGCTGGGCATCCTGCAACATCTTCTCCACCCAGGACGACTGCGCCGCCGCCATCGCCGCCGCCGGCATCCCGGTGTTCGCCTGGAAGGGCGAGACGCTGGAGGAATACTGGGATTGCACGCTGGACATGCTCACCCATCCGGGCATGAAGGGTCCGGAGCTGATCGTGGACGACGGCGGCGACGCCACGCTCTTGATCCACAAGGGCGTGGACATGGAAAACGGCGACAACTGGGTCAACACGCCCAGCGGCAACCACGAGGAACAGGTGATCAAGGACCTGCTCAAGCGCACCGCCAAGGAGCGCCCCGGTTTCTGGAAGAAAGTCGCCGCCGACTGGAAGGGCGTTTCCGAAGAAACCACCACCGGCGTGCATCGCCTGTACCAGATGATGGAAGCCGGCAAGCTGCTGGTGCCCGCCATCAACGTCAACGACTCGGTCACCAAGAGCAAGTTCGACAACCTGTATGGCTGCCGCGAATCGCTGGCCGACGGCATCAAGCGCGCCACCGACCTGATGGTGGCCGGCAAGGTCGCCGTGGTGTGCGGCTATGGCGACGTGGGCAAGGGTTGCGCGCATTCGCTGAAGGGCTTCGGCGCGCGCGTGATCGTCACCGAGATCGACCCCATCAACGCGCTGCAGGCGGCGATGGAAGGCTTCCAGGTCACCACCGTGGAAGACACCCTCGGCATCGGCGACATCTACGTCACCACCACCGGCAACAAGGACATCATCACGCTGGAACACATGGCGGCGATGAAGAACAACGCCCTGGTATGCAACATCGGCCACTTCGACAACGAGATCCAGATGGATCGCCTGAACGGCGCCAAGGACGTGACGCGCGAGACGATCAAGCCGCAAGTGGATCGCTACACCTTCACCAAGGCGGGCCGCAGCATCTACATGCTGGCCGAAGGCCGCCTGGTGAACCTGGGCTGCGCGCATGGCCATCCGAGCTTCGTGATGTCCAACAGCTTCAGCAACCAGACGCTGGCGCAGCTCGACCTGTGGGCGAACAAAGACAAGTATGAGAAGACCGTCTATCGCCTGCCGAAGAAACTGGACGAGGAAGTGGCGCGTCTGCATCTGGAACAGATCGGCGTGAAGCTGACCAAGCTGACGCCGGAACAGGCCGCCTACATCGGCGTGCCGGTGGAAGGGCCGTACAAGCCGGATCATTATCGTTATTGATCGAGCGCTACGCGCTTCCTCTTCTCTCGGGGAGAGGAGGCAACCCGTAGGTTGGGGTGCAAACCCCAACGTCGGATTGGATGAACATTGCGTGTGTTGGGGTTTGCACCCCAACCTACGGTTTCACGCCGAGATTCGTCTTGCGTACCGCCTCGACGAATCCGGCAAACGGAATATCGGTCACACCTACCAGACCGATATGGCTGTTCTCCCCATCCAATATCCGCCCCGTCACCGGTTGGTCGACGTAATCGAACCAGTGCGTGCCCACGATGGCCGGATCGCGCGCCGCCGCCTGCACGAAGCGCGCATACGCTTCGCCACGTTGCGCTTCGTTCTCGGCTGAAACCACGCCCGTGCCAAACGGTCCGCGATCGCCCGAGCCGAAGTGGAATTCGGTGATCAACATCGGCTTGCCGAGCTTGTGCAAGGCATCCATATCCACGCCATGCTGTGGCAGATCCGCATACACGTTGAAGCTGATCACATCGCAATAGCACGCACATGACGCCACCGCCTCGGGCGTGCGCACCGCAAACCGACCGCCCAGGAAAAGATGGTGAGGGTCGTGGCGATGGAGCGCCGCGGCGACCAGGCTGAAGTAACGGTCGGCATAGGTGCGCAGCCACGTGCTGTAATCCTGCGCGATCGCCGGATGCGCCTCGCCCGGCTCGGGCGCCGGGAAATCCACGGCATCCAGCGCGGACCAGTCATCGAGCGGGATGCCCCATGCGGCTGCCAGTTTCGATGGCGCAGCGTATTGCTTCTTCAACATGGCGATAAACGCCTGCTTGGCCGCACTGCGCGCCTCGCCATGCAGCGTACCGATCGCCAGGCCCCAGCGTCCCTGCGGACCCTGCCCCGCCCACGCCAGTTCATTGTCGACGAAATAGCCGAGCAGCCATGGATCATTGCGCGGTGACGCCGTCGCCTTCGCCACCGCCTGTTCGACCGCTTGCGCAAAACGCGGATCGAACGGATCGGGCATGCGGCCCCAGTAGTCATAACCGCTGGATACATTGCCGAACGCGCCATTCACGTCGATCGACAAGGTATAGGCGACCCGATGCGCCTTGCCCAGCGCAGCATCGCTCCAGTTGCCGATGGTGTTGAAACCCCATGCCTGCAATCGGTCCAGCGTGCGCTTGCGCCACGCCGCCAGCCAGTCGGCGCCATCGGCGCGATACAGATTCGCACCGTAGAAATCGAACCAGCGTCCATAGTTCGCACCGATGCCGGCGCTCGCGCCACGCTCCGCATCGCGGCTGTCGCTGACGCCGTAGAACGCGCTCCACGGCGGCTGATCTGGCGGCAGATCGACGAACATGTACTCGCGTCCCTGCACGTAGGTGCGCGTGTCGCTGAAAATCACCGCGTTCACGCCGAGCGAGAAAAACGCATGGCCTTCGGGCGTTACCAGCCACCAGCGTCCGTTTGCCTGCTGCGTATGGAACCAGCCGGTTCGCGTCAGTGGAACGTTCTGCCAACCGCCATAGGTATCCATGCCGCTGCGCGCCGCCGTCTGGGCATGCAACACACGATCTTCCTGCGCATGCGTGCTGCGCAAGGCGGCATCGCTGCCGATTTTTTCCGGCCACCGCTCGCGCGTGAATTGACCCCAGCGATCGACGATATCGCGATACGCATCCTGCACCAGCGAGTCGTCTGCCGCTGTCTCCGCCGTTCCCAGCAAAAGCTGCTGCACGGCTTGCGGCTGCGGGATGCTCAGGCGAACGGCGCGCACCTGCGCCAAGTCGATCGAACCTTCGACCTTGGTCGCCACGAACACCATGCGGCCATGATCCTGGAACGGCATCGGTGGCCCGACCTGCATGCCGAACGCACGCGACGACCCTGCGTGCAAAGGAATCACCAGACGTTGCGCCGGACCGGCTGGCAGGCCCACGGCCGTATGCAGATGCTGCCGAGCGGCGCCTTCGATATCGACCTGCAAGGTGACCGCCCACGGCATCGCGTTCTGCACCTGAAGCTGCAAGGTTTTCTGCCCATGCCAGTTCCACGTGCCGTTCGCAGGCGAAAGAACCATCGTCGGCTGCGCTGCCGGCTGAAACGCATAACGCCACAATGGCGTGCCCTGCGCATCATGCTCAAGCTCGCCGACCCGTTGCACTTGCTGCAACTGCAGCTTCGCCTCGACATCAGCCGCCATGCTGCCGAACGACAGCAGTCCAAGAACCAGCCCCACACATGGCGCGATCGATTTCATCGTAGGAATGACATCGTAGGTTGGGTTAGCGCAGCGTAACCCAACATCTTCGAAACGACATGGTTGGGTTACCTCCGGATCAAGCCCGGAATAATCCAACCCACGCATCACACACTGGCCCGCTGCCGCCGACGCCACAGCGCATACACAGGAATGCCAAGCACGATGATCACCACGCTCATGCCCGCATCGCGCGGCGTATCGATGACCGTGGCGACGATCACGCCCAGCACCGTGCACACGAATACCAGCGGCAGCAGCGGATAAAGCGGCACGCGATAGGGCGAACTCTGCGCACCGAACTGGCGCCGGTACCAGAACAGCGTGGCGATGCCGAACGCATGGCCCAGCCATTCGCCGACCGTGGTGTAGTTGACCAATTGATCGAACGTGCCGGTGATCACCAGCACGATCGCCCACAAGCCCAGCACCACCAGCGCGACCTGTGGCGCGCGCCAGCGCGGTTCGATCTGCCCGACGGAGCGGAAGAACATGCCGTCCTTACCCATCGTCTGCAGCACGCGCGCGCCGCCGGCGATGGCGATGCTGCAGTAGCCGAAGGTGGAACAGGCGATGCCGATGGCCATGATGGTGGCGCCGTGCGGGCCGAAGACATGGCTCATCAAGTCCGCTGCCGGAGCCTTGCTTGCGGCCAGCCCCGCGTGCCCCATGCCGACCAGGTAGGCGATGTTCGCCAATACGTAGCATGCCATCACACCGAGCAGGCCCAGCGTGAGCGCCCGCGGCAAGGTGCGTTGCGGATCGCGCACTTCGCCCGCCATGTCGTTCAAATAGTGGAAGCCGCCGTACGTGAACAGCACCGGCAGAATCGCGCCGACCCATGCGCCAGCGGATGCATGGTGCGTGGGGTCCGGCGCAATTACGCCACCGAAATGGCCGTGCGCCAGCACCAGGCCGACCACCAGCAACATCGCGATCGCCACCAGCTTCAGCAGCGTGAACACGTTCACCAGCCACGCGCCGGCACGAATGCCGAACAGGTTGACGCTGACGATAAAGAAGATCGCCCCTACCGCCACCGGCGACGACCACAACGGCGGCAAGCCCGTCGCCCGGCAGAAATAATCGGCGAAGGTGGCGGCCACCGCGGCCACGCTGCCCGGATAATTGATCAACGCCATCGTCCAGCCGAACAGGAACGCGGGCAGCGAACCGAAGGCTTCGCGCAAATAGAGATAGATGCCGCCCGCATGCGGACGCCGGGCGCCGAGTTCGCCATAGCACAGCACGCCGGCCAGCGTGAGCAAGCCGCCCGCCACCCACAGCGACAGCAGCGGCAGGCCGGATGCGGTGCGCTCGGCCACCGTGGCCGGCGTGCGGAAAATACCGCTGCCGATCACGCCGCCGATCACAATGGCCGCGCCGCTCCAGATGCCGAGCCGGCGCAGATAGGAAGAGGATGAGGAAGAGGTTTCGTCGGTCATGGGTGTCGACAATAAGGCAACACTGACCAAGTATCACCCGCCCTGCCTGTCCGATGACCTTTGCCCTATGGCGTGCAGGCGCATGACTCCCGCCACATTGACACCTTCAAATCGTTGCTCCGATACTTCCGCCCCGTCACGCGCCGTGACTGCTGTGCCGGCGCATCGGCCCCGAGGGGTGCTGCGACGGACGCCAGTCCGCCACGCTCGGCCCGCCGACCACAACATGATCCAAGGGCGCCCACCTCAATCACCGGAGGTGTTTGCCATGCGTGTTCCCGACTTTCGACTTGCCATCGCTTCGTCCCGGCAATTCCCGACCGTCCATCCGGACGACCTTCACCTGGTGGCCTCGCTGGAACGGCTGGGCGTGCAGTGCACGGTTTGCATCTGGAACGACCCGCAGATCGACTGGACCGCGTTCGATGCCGTGCTGATCCGCACCATCTGGGATTATTTCGAGCATTACGCGGCGTTCCGCGGCTGGCTGGACATGCTCGATCGGCTGGACGTCACCACCATCAACGACACCGACACGCTGCGCTGGAACAGCGACAAGCGTTACCTGCTCGATCTGGAGCGCCAAGGCGTGTCCGGCATTCCCACCGATGTTGCGCACGGCAGCCGCTTGCAGGAAATCTTTTCGTCCATGCCGGGACGCGATGTGGTGATCAAACCGACCGTCAGCGGCGGGGCTTGGCATACAGTGCGCGGCAAAGTGGGCGCAGCCGATTTCCAGCAAGCCATCGAACGGCTGCCGGCGAAGCTCGACTACCTCGTGCAGCCGTTCGTACCCGAGATCGCCAGCAACGGCGAATGGTCGCTGATGTTTTTCGATGACGTCTTCAGCCACGCCGTGCTCAAGCGGCCCACCCAGGGCGACTACCGTGTGCAGGAACAGCACGGCGGCAGCACCGCGCCCGCCACACCGGACGCCGCCATCGTGGAAGCAGCCAGCAAGACGCTGGCGGCTACCGCCGCACTGGGGCATCGCGAACTGGCGTACGCGCGTGTGGATGGCGTGGTGGCGAACGGCCAGTTCCTGGTGATGGAACTGGAAGTGATCGAGCCCTCGCTGTTCCTGGCGCAACGGCCGGACGCGGCCGAACATTTTGCGCAGCGGCTGGTTGAGCGCTTGCGGCGGATCGCGCGCAAGACGCGCCAATTGGGGTGAAACTTCCCTCAGGTTGGGTTGAGCCCCGGACTCGCTCCGGGGCGAACCCCAACGTGGCGACATGCCTGGCGGTGCTGGGGTTTCGGCGCCTCAACCCAGCCTACGTAGAACACCACGGCACTGCAGGCAACGCTAGAATCTGGGCGTCGCCCGCAGCCACCGCACGCACGTGCCCAACGCACCACGCAAGATCCTTCACGTCGACATGGACGCGTTCTACGCGTCCGTGGAGCAGCGTGACGATCCCTCGCTGCGCGGCAAGCCGGTGGTGGTGGCCTGGCGCGGCGCGCGTTCGGTAGTGTGCGCGGCCAGCTACGAAGCGCGCACCTTCGGCGTACGCTCGGCGATGCCGGCGGTGCGCGCCGAGCGGTTGTGTCCCCAGGCGATCTTCGTACCGCCGGATTTCGTGCGCTACAAGGCCGTGTCGCGACAGGTGCGCGAGATCTTCGCGCGGCATACCGACCTGATCGAACCGCTGTCGCTGGACGAAGCCTATCTGGACGTCACGCAAACGAAGACCAATCTGCCCTCCGCCACCGCCACGGCCGAAGCGATCCGCGCCGCCATCCGCGAAGAAACCCAGCTCACGGCTTCGGCCGGCGTGGCGCCGAACAAATTTCTCGCCAAGATCGCTTCGGACTGGAACAAGCCCGATGGCCTGTTCGTGATCCGCCCGCATCAGGTCATGGATTTCCTGAGCCCCCTGCCAGTGGGCCGCCTGCCCGGCGTGGGCAAGGTGATGGATGCGAAGCTGCAAGCGCTCGGCATCAAGACCGTGAATGATCTGCGTGCCCTGCCGCTACTGGAACTGGAACAGCGCTTCGGCCGCTGGGGTCGTCGCCTGCATGAGCTGTCGCTGGGCATCGACGATCACGCGGTGGAGCCCAACCAGCTCACCTTGCAAGTGTCGTCCGAAGATACGTTCGAGCAGGACCTCACCCTGGATGAACTCGAACCGCATATCCGCCGGCTGGCCGAAAAAACCTGGGCGGCGCATCAGCGCGAAGTGCAGCGCGGACGCATCGCACGCACCATCGTGCTGAAACTCAAGACCGCCGATTTTCACACGCTGACGCGCAGTCTTACGCCATCGATCCGTCCACGCTCGGCCGATGAACTGGCCGAAGTCGCCTGCGCCTTGCGCGAGCGTGTGGAACGTTCCGCCGACAGCCGTTATCGGCTGGTGGGTGTGGGGCTTTCGGGATTCGTGGACCGGGACAGTTTCATGGCGCAGAGCGATCTGTTCGAGCACATCGCATGGGACAAGGCATGAGCGCGTGCTTGCGCGCGTGGGTCATGTTTGGCCTGCTGCTGGCCGCACTGCTGTGTGTCGCTCCGACGCGCGCCGAGGACGGCTACGATTTGTGGCTACGCTATCGCCCGCTCGCACCATCGCAGGCGAAGCTCTACCAGGCAAAGGTCTCCGAGCTGATCATTGATGCCGCCACACCAGCTCGGAGTGCTGCGCGTAGCGAATTACAGCGCGGCTTGCATGGGCTGCTCGATCGTGAGATACCGCTGGCGGATACCGTTACCCGCGACGGCGCACTGGTGGTCGGCACGCCCGCATCCTCGGCGCTGATCGCCCGGCTTTCGCCGGATACCCGGCCGTTGGGCAAGGAAGGCTATCTGATCCGCAGCATGCTCGTGAACGGTCACGCCGCCACCGTGATTGCCGCCCATGACGATATCGGCGCGCTGTACGGCACCTTTCACTTCCTGCGCCTGTTGCAAACCGGACAACCGATCGACCGGCTTGATCTGCAAGAAACACCGCGCCTGAAACTGCGCGTACTCGATCACTGGGATTACCTCAACGGCCAGGTCGAGCGCGGCTACGCGGGTGCGTCCATTTGGGATTGGTGGAAACTGCCGGACTGGCGCGCGCCGCGTTACACCGATTACGCGCGCGCCAATGCCTCGATCGGCATCAACGGTACGGTGCTCAACAACGTCAATGCGGGCGCGACGATACTCACGCCGATGTATTTGGAAAAAGTGGCTGCGCTGGCCGAGGTGTTCCGCCCCTACGGCATGCGGGTCTATCTCAGCATCCGCTTCAGCGCGCCAATCGAAATCGGTGGCTTGAAAACAGCCGATCCGCTCGATCCGCAGGTGCGCGCGTGGTGGCGCGCCAAGGTGGACGAAATTTATAAACTCGTTCCCGATTTCGGCGGCTTCCTGGTCAAGGCCAATTCGGAAGGCCAGCCGGGTCCGGAGGACTACCATCGAACGCATGCCGATGGTGCCAACATGCTTGCCGATGCGCTTGCTCCACATGGCGGCGTGGTGATGTGGCGGGCGTTCGTCTATTCGCAGAACAATCCGGAAGACCGCGCCAAGCAGGCGTACGACGAGTTCAAGCCGCTCGACGGGCGCTTCCATGCGAACGTGCTGGTGCAGGTGAAGAACGGTCCGGTCGATTTCCAACCGCGCGAACCGTTCCATCCCTTGTTCGGCGCGATGCCGAAGACGCCGTTGATGATGGAATTCGAGATCACCAAGGAATACCTAGGGTTCGCCACGCATCTGGTCTATCTCGGACCGCTGTTCGAGGAAGTGCTGTCGGCCGATACGATGGCGCGCGGAAAAGGTTCCACCGTGGCCAAGGTGATCGATGGTTCGCTGGACGGCCACACGCTCACCGGCATGGCCGGCGACGCGAACATCGGCACCGACCGCAACTGGTGCGGCTCGGATTTCAACCAGGCCAACTGGTACGTGTTCGGCCGGCTGGCCTGGAATCCTACGCTATCCTCGCGCGCCATCGCCGAAGAATGGGTGCGGATGACCTTCGGCAACAACGAAGCGTTCGTCAAACCCGTGGTCGACATGATGATGGGCTCACGCGAAGCCGCGGTGAACTACATGACGCCGCTGGGCCTGCTGCATCTGATGGGGCCGTATCATCACTACGGTCCGGCGCCATGGGACGCCAGCGAATCGCGCGCCGACTGGCGGCCGGTCTACTACCATCGCGCGGATCGCAATGGCATCGGCTTCGACCGCGGCCGCGCGGGTAGCGATGCGGTCGATCAGTACGCGCCGCCCCTCGCTTCGACATTCAACGACCTCAAGCAAACACCCGAGCCATTGCTGCTCTATTTCCACCATGTGCCGTGGAATTACCGCATGCGTTCCGGCCAGACGCTATGGTACGAGCTGGTGGCGCATTACACGCAAGGCGTGGAACAGGTCAAACGCATGCGCGAAACCTGGCGGCGTCTGGACGGCTATATCGACGAAGAGCGGTATCGCCAAGTCGACGCCTTCCTTGCCATCCAGGAGAAGGAAGCGCAATGGTGGCGGGATGCGTGCATCGCCTATTTCCAAAGTATGTCCGGCCTGCCGTTGCCGGCCGGTTACGCACCGCCGCCCCGGCAGCTCAAATACTATGAGTCGCTTTCGTTTCCCTACGTGCCGGGCTTTTCATCCTGGTGAGCCCAACACTTGCCGAGGTCACGTAGGTTGGGGTGCAAACCCCAACATCGACATCGATATGCGAAGCTCTTCGTTGGGGTTTGCACCCCAACCTACGAAAAGGGCCGGAATATCCGGCCCTTTTCTACGACGCGATCGAGATGCCTTATTTTTTCTTCGGCATGTACAGATCGGTAATGGTGCCTTCGTACGCTTCCGCCGCCATGCCCACCGATTCGCTCAAGGTCGGATGCGGATGGATGGTGAGGCCGATGTCCGCCGCTTCCGCGCCCATCTCGATCGCCAGCGCGATTTCCGAAATGAGATCGCCCGCGTGCGGACCGACGATGGCGCCGCCGACCACGCGGTGGGTTTCCTCATCGAACAGGAGCTTGGTGAAGCCTTCGGTGCGGTCGATGCCGATGGCGCGGCCGCTGGCCACCCACGGGAATTTGCCCACGCCGATCTTCAGGCCCTTTTCCTTCGCTTCGCGCTCGGTGACGCCGACCCAGGCGATTTCCGGATCGGTGTAGGCCACCGACGGAATCACGCGCGCATCGAAGTGGCTCTTCTGGCCGGCCACCACTTCGGCGGCGACCTTGGCTTCATGCGTGGCCTTGTGCGCCAGCATTGGCTGGCCGACCAGGTCGCCGATGGCGAAGATGTGCGGCACGTTGGTGCGCATCTGCGTGTCGACGTTGATAAAGCCGCGCTCGGTTACGGCCACGCCGGCCTTGTCCGCGCCGATCTTGTTGCCGTTGGGCGAACGGCCCACGGCGACGAGGACGCGATCGAACACGGTGGTGGCCGGGATGCTTTCGCCTTCGTAGCTGACCTCGATGCCCTTCTTGGTGGCCTTCGCCTCGACGACTTTGGTCTTGAGGTGCACGCCCTTGAGCTTGCTGCCCAGACGCTTGGCCAGCGGCTTGATCAGATCGGCATCGGCGCCAGGAATGATCTGGTCCATGAACTCGACCACGGTCACTTCGCTGCCGAGCGCGGCATACACGGTGGCCATTTCCAGGCCGATGATGCCGCCGCCGACCACCAGCAGCTTGGCGGGAACGTCTTTCAGCTCCAGCGCGCCGGTGGAATCCATGATCCGCTCGTCGTCCCACGGGAACGCGGGCAGGCGCACCGCCTGCGAGCCGGCGGCGATGATGGCGTATTCGAAGCGCAGCAATTTCTTGCCTTCGGCCGTGTCGATTTCCATTTCGTTCGGCGACACGAAGCTGCCGACGCCTTGCACGGTGCGCACCTTGCGCTGCTTGGCCATGCCGGCGAGCCCGCCGGTCAGCTGGCCGACCACCTTGGTCTTGAAGCCGCGCAGCTTGTCGATGTCGATCTTCGGCTTGCCGAAGCTCACGCCGTGCGCGGCCATGGCTTCCGCTTCGTCGATCACTGCCGCGGCGTGCAGCAGCGCCTTGGACGGAATGCAGCCCACATTGAGGCACACGCCGCCGAGCGTGGCGTAGCGTTCCACCAGCACGGTGTCGACGCCCAGGTCGGCGGCGCGGAACGCGGCGGTGTAGCCGCCGGGGCCGGAGCCGAGCACGACGAGCTTGCACTCGATGTCCGCAGCTCTTCCAGATGACGCTGCCGCTTGCGGCGCATTCGCCTCCTCTCCCCCATCTTTAATCAAGGATGGGGGAGAGGATTGAGGTGAGGGGGCGGGGCTTGCGGGAGACTGCTTAGCGCCGTTCGCTTCGCTTGCCGCATTTGGCGAGGTTGGCCCCTCACCCCGACCCTCTCCCCGAGGGGGAGAGGGAGGCGTCGCTTCGCCTGCGACTTCCAGGATGGCAATGACCGCGCCTTCCGACACCTCATCGCCGACCTTGAGCTTCATCTCCTTGATGACGCCCGAAGCGCTGGCGGGAATCTCCATCGTCGCCTTGTCCGATTCCAGCGTAATCAGGCTTTGTTCCTTCGCCACGCTGTCGCCGGCTTTCACCATCACCTCGATCACCGGCACGCCTTCGTGACCGCCGATGTCGGGGACTTTCAATTCGATCGTATTGGCCATGATCTCTGCTCTCCTCGCGTCAGAGCAGCAGGCGGCGGATGTCGCCGAGCTGGGTGGCGAGGAAGGACGCGAAGCGCGCGGCGACGGCGCCGTCGATCACGCGATGGTCGTAGCTGAGCGACAGCGGCAGGATCAGGCGCGGAGCGAATTCCTTGCCGTTCCAGACCGGCTTGGTCTGCGCCTTGGTCACACCCAGGATCGCCACCTCCGGCGCATTGACGATCGGCGTGAACGCCGTGCCGCCGATACCGCCGAGCGAAGAGATCGAGAAGCAGCCGCCGGACATGTCGGCCGGGCCGAGCTTCTTGTCGCGCGCCTTCTTGGAGATCTCGCCCAGTTCGGCCGCCAGATCGAGCAGGCCTTTCTTGTCGCAGTCGCGGATCACCGGCACCACCAGGCCATCGGGCGTATCCACCGCGATGCCGATGTGGAAGTACTTCTTGAGGATGAGCTTCTCGCCGGTCGCATCCAGCGAGGCGTTGAACTGCGGGAATTTCTTCAGCGCCGCGACCACCGCCTTGATCTGGAACACCAGCGGGGTGATCTTCAGATCCTTGTTCTCTTCGCCGAGCTTCTTGCGGAAGGCTTCCAGCTCGGTGATGTCGGCGTCTTCGTGATGCGTGACGTGCGGGATCATCGCCCAGTTGCGGGCGAGGTTCTGGCCGGAAATCTTCTGGATGCGGGTGAGCGGCTTTTCTTCCACTTCACCGAACTTGGCGAAATCGACCTTCGGCCATGGCAGGAGGTTGAGCCCACCGCCTGCCGCCACCGTGCCACCTTCCACCGGACGCGCACCGGAAGCCAGCGCGTGCTTGACGTAGGCGGCGATGTCTTCGCGCAGGATGCGGCCGCTGCGGCCACTGCCCTTGACCTGATGCACGTCCACGCCCAGTTCGCGCGCGAAGGCGCGCACGGCCGGCGTGGCGTACGGGGCATCGCCCGGCATCACCAGCTTGGCGTCGAACGGCGGGCGGACCTGCGGCGCCACGTCGCCTTCCGGCGCATTGCCGGGCAGCACGCTGCGGCCACCGATGGGGGCGGGCTCTTCCTTTACTTGGGGAGCGTTGGCTCGCTCTCCCCCTTGGGGAGAGGGTTGGGGTGAGGCGGACGCGCTAGCGCTCGAGGGGGCTGGAGATTGCGGCGAGGTTTGCCCCTCACCCCTGCCCTCTCCCCGGGAGGGAGAGGGGGACGCGGAGTCGGCTGCGCCGACAGCTTCTATGATGGCGATCAGCGCACCCTCGGAAACCTCGTCGCCCACCTTCAGCTTCACTTCCTTGACCACGCCGGCGAAGGGCGCGGGCACTTCCATGGTGGCCTTGTCGGACTCAAGCGTGATCAGGCTTTGATCCTTCTCGACGGTGTCGCCGGGCTTGATCATCACTTCGATGACGGGCACATCCGCGTGTCCGCCGATATCCGGAACGCGGGCTTCTTTAGGGTCAGCCATGATTTCTCCTGCGGAACGAAGGCAGCCGCGGGGAAGGAGAAGGCGGCCGCAAGGCTTCCATCATAGCAACCGGCGCCCCTTCACGGACATGGCAAAGATGCCAAAGAACGCCATCCGCATACGTATGCGGCAGAATTGTCCTACTTTTCAGCGGTGGGCGACGCCATGACCACGCGCACCTCGCGCTGCGGGTACGGAATGTGGATGCCTTCGGCCTGGAAGCTTTCTTTCACCGAGCGCAGCAGATCGGTCTGCGCGGGCCAGAAATCGTCCACCGCGGCATGGCCGCGCAGCAGCAACACGACCGCGCTGTCGCCCAGGGAATCGGTCCAGACCGTGGGCGCGGGATTGGCGAGAATGCGCGCATCGGCGGCGAACAGGCGCTGCACCACCGCGATGGCCTTGCCGATGTCGTCGTCATAGCCGATGCCCACGCGCAGCTCGAAGCGCCGGATGCCGCGCCGGCTGAAATTGATGATGACGTCCGCGCCGATCTTCGCATTGGGCACGATGGCCTCGCGGTTGTCCGCCAGCACCAGCTGGGTATGCATCAGGTTGATGCCCTCCACCGTGCCGTCCACGCCACCGGCATGGATGAAATCGCCCACCTTGAACGGCCGGAACACGATCAGCAGCACGCCCCAGGCGAGGTTGCTCAGCGAGCCCTGCAAAGCCAGGCCGATCGCCAGGCCGCCGGCACCCAACGCCGCCAGCAACGGCCCGCTCGGCACGCCCGCGGTCTGCAGGGCGATCACGACCAGCACCGCGATCAGTACGCCATACAGCAAGTTGCGCAGAAAGCCGCTCAGCGTAGGGTCCACCGCGGCGCGGTGCATCGCGCGCTGCATGAAATTCGCCAGCCGCGCCGCCAGCCAGCGGCCGACCAGCAGCACCAGCAAGGCGCCGAGCAGGGCCGGCGCGTGATCGATGAAGAACGTGCGCAGATCGTCGCGCGTAAGGCTTAGCAGGTGTTCGAGCATGGCGCAGTCCCTGGCGAAATTGCGCAAAGCCTAGCAGCCGCCTGTGCCGATTGCAGGCGTGCCGCGCCGCTTGTGCGTCGCAGCTCGACAAGCGCGCCGCTACCGTGGATATAGCGCATGCCCGCACACCATTGGGCTGGGGTTTGAAGCAATTGGACAGGCAAACGATACCGGCGGCCACGCACCGCCGGAACGGCACGGTTGATGCGCGCACAACGCAGACCTTTCAACTACCGGAGACATCGAGATGCTTGCCAAGCAGAAGAAGAACCTTGCCTGCTCACTGCTCGCCGCCATGATCGTGGCGACAGCGGGCCTTGCGCCCGCGGCCGACGCCGCTGTCGCGCCGGGCTATTTGCTGTTGAGTCCCTACAAGGACATCACGGTCGACATGAATTGGAAGAATGACGTGATGCAGACGGCGGCGTCCGGCACGTCATTGCCGTTGGTCGGCGCCGGCGGCTTCTACGCCACGCAGGAACCCAGGCTGGGTGCGGTCACGCTATCCTTCGCCACCGGCGCCTGCGGCAGCGAAAGCTGGGCCGGGCTTTCCGCTGCGGCGTTCGCCTCAGCCAATATCGGCGCGCTGTCCAATGCCGGCGTGAACTACGTGATTTCCACCGGCGGCGCGGCAGGCGTGTTCACCTGCGCCATGCCCAGCGCCTTCGCCAGCTTTATCGCCACCTACTACACGCCACAGATGGTCGGCGTGGATTTCGATATCGAAAGCACGCAGACCCAGGCCGAGATCCAGCAACTCGTGGCCGATGCGGCGGCGGTGCAAACGCAATATCCCAACCTGCGCTTCTCTTTCACGCTCGCCACGCTGGCCGCGTCCGACGGCAGTTATGCAGGCCTCAATACGCTGGGTCAGCAGGTGGTGCAGGCGATCCAGGCGTCCAACCCCGCCATCACCAACTACACCATCAACCTGATGGCGATGGATTACGGCAAGGCGGCAGCCTCCAACTGCGTGGTGCTGAGCGGCGCGTGCGAGATGGGCCAGTCGGCGATCCAGGCGGTTGCGAACCTGGAGCATAGCTATGGCATCGCGCCGACCCATATCGAGCTCACGCCAATGATCGGCCAGAACAACAGCTCCGGCGAAATCACCACGGTGAGCGACGTCGACACCATCACCAGCTACGCCATCGCCAACGGCCTGGCAGGTTTGCACTATTGGTCGCTGGATCGCGATACGCCGTGTTCGAGCAAGAAGGCGGTGTCCAATTCATGCAATGGCGTAAGCGGGTCCACCTCGCTGCAATACACGAATGAATTTCTGAAGGATCTGGGACGTTAAACCCGCCACGCATTCGTAGGTTGGGGTGCAAACGCCAACATTGCCATGCGCACCTGGATGGCGATGCTGGGTATGCACCCCAACCTACGGCGCTTAAAAAAAGCCCGGTGGGGAACCGGGCGTGTGACTGTCCATGCTTGGGGGAGCATGGTGGGGGATGGTGCGCCAGGTCACTAGCGCTGGGCGTATTGGCTCGCCTTGTCGGAACGGTCCATGTCTGGGGAAATCAATTGCAGGCGCTCGCCTTGGGGCAGACGGAACTGGAACTGCTGCTGCAGTTGTTCCAGCCGGCTGAAATGCGGGCATAGTGCTTCGGCGCGCTGACCCAGTTCATCGGCCGGCGCGTTCACCGCCTTGTCGAGCGTGGCCTGCAATGCACCGGTGCGTGCCTGCAATGCCGCCAGCCGGGTCGAGTCGCCGCTGAGCGCGCCCTTCACCACATCGGCGGTGACGTTGCTTACCAGGTCTTCGACGGTGTCTTGCAGGTGCTCGCCGAACAGATCGTCCGCACCATCAGCGGTCCACAGGCCGTGGCCGAGCGTGCTGTCGATGTGCTGCACCGCCTCGTTGTGCCGATCGCGCAATTCGTGCAGCAGGCGTGTGCGCTCGTCGCCGTTTTCCGCCAGTGTGGCCACCACCGTGGTCAGCGCCGAATAACCCACCTCGACACCGTCGCGCGCGATCGCTGCGACGGCGGGCACCAGTTCGCGCACCTGCGTTTCGTAATCGCGCAGGCGCGCTGCGTCCGCTGCGGACACCGCCACGCTCCGGCCGTCCACCTGCAGGTCGCCGTCGTGCATGAAGATCCTGGCGGGTGCGCCGCTGTTGCGGGTGAAGACAATGCCGTTGGCCTGCACCTGTATGTCGTAAGCGCTGTTGAACGCACACGACAGATGATGCGAATGGCCGTCCGCAGCATGCACGCCGCCTGCGGCGGCAAGCGCGAAAATCGTGACGAGCGAAAGCATGTGGCGACGCATGGGCGATCCCTCCAGGATGCGAGCCACGATGGCTCTTGCACGCTTCGATGCGCGATCCGATGCATAGGGTTTAACGCGCAGCCCGCGCCGGCATGGGCCGTACGTCATTCCCTGCCATCGGTCATGGCCGGCGAGCATGACCTTTGGCGCAGCGCACATAGGCAAACGGGCATGTGCGCGATAAGTTCAGGTCTTTGGGGATCAGGGGCCAGCCATGCCATCCACCGAAGTGATCGTCGTCGGCGCCGGTCTTGCCGGCCTGGTTGCGGCGACGGAGCTGACCGACGCCGGCCGGCGCGTGGTGATCGTCGAGCAGGAACCGGAGCAGAGCCTGGGCGGACAGGCGTTCTGGTCGTTCGGCGGCTTGTTCTTCGTCGATTCTCCCGAGCAGCGCCGCATGGGCGTGCGCGACTCGCACGCCCTGGCAATGGCGGACTGGATGGGCACCGCCGCGTTCGATCGACCGGAAGATCATTGGCCGCGCCGCTGGGCCGAGGCCTACGTGGATTTTGCCGCCGGCGAAAAACGCGCCTGGCTGTGCGGCATGGGCATGCGCTGGTTCCCGGTGGTGGGCTGGGCCGAGCGCGGCGGTTATGGCGCGATCGGGCATGGCAATTCGGTGCCGCGCTTCCACGTGACCTGGGGCACCGGTCCCGGCGTGCTGGAGCCGTTCGTGCGGCGCGCGCGCGAAGCGCAGGCAAAAGGCTTGCTGAGTTTTGCCTTCCGCCATCGCGTGGATGGCTTGATGGTGGAGAACGGCAGCGTGGTCGGCGCGCATGGCGCGCGCCTCGCCGACGACAACATGGAACGCGGCAAACCCAGCTCGCGCGACGTCGTCGGCGATTTCCAGTGGCGTGCGCAGGCGGTGATCGTGGCCTCCGGCGGTATCGGCGGCAATCACGAACTGGTGCGCCAGAACTGGCCGCAGCACCTGGGTGCGCCGCCTTCGCGCATGCTGTGCGGCGTACCCGCGCATGTGGACGGCCGCATGCTTGGCATCAGCGAAGCGGCCGGCGCGAAGCTGATCAACCGCGATCGCATGTGGCATTACGTGGAAGGCATCGAAAACTGGAATCCGATCTGGCCGATGCACGCCATCCGCGTCCTGCCCGGCCCTTCCTCACTGTGGTTCGACGCACGCGGCAACCGCCTGCCCGGCCCGCTGTGGCCTGGTTTCGACACCATGGGCACGCTCGAACATTTGCGTCGCACCGGCTTCGACTACAGCTGGTTCATTCTCGACCAGCAGATCATCCGGCGCGAATTCGCGCTATCCGGCTCCGAACAGAACCCCGATCTCACCGGCAAAAGCTGGCGGCAGGTGGCCAGGCGCGCCATCGGCAGGCAGGCGCCGGCGCCGGTGGAAGCGTTCAAGCGGCACGGCCGCGATTTCATCGTGCGCGACAATCTCGATGAGCTGGTTGTCGGCATGAATGCGCTGGCAGGCAGCCCGTTGCTCGATGTCGCCCATCTGCGCGCGGAAATCGAAGCGCGCGATCGGCAATTCGATCATCCGTTCGCCAAAGACAGCCAGGTGATGGCGATCCACAACGCGCGCCGCTATCGCGGTGATCGCCTGGTGCGTGTCGCAAAACCGCATCGCATCCTCGATCCGGCGAACGGTCCGCTGATTGCGGTGCGGCTGCATATCCTCACCCGCAAGACCTTGGGTGGATTGGAAACCGATCTGGATGCACGCGTGCTCGGACACGACGGCCAGCCGGTGCGCGGCCTGTATGCGGCGGGAGAAGCCGCCGGCTTCGGCGGCGGTGGACTGCACGGTTATCGCGCATTGGAAGGCAGTTTTCTCGGCGGCTGCCTGTTTTCCGGCCGCGTGGCGGGACGCGCCGCAGCCGCCGCGGTGGCATGAGCCCATCGCCGCGCATCGCCATCTACGGCGCCGGCATGGTCGGCAATTATCTGGGCGGCCGTTTGCATGGCCATGCGCAGCTGCGTTTCATTGCGCGGCCGCGCATCGCGTCCATGTTGAAGCAGCGCGGGCTGACGGTGAGCGATCTGCACGGCCATCACCGGCACGTTCCGGCTGCGGAACTGGATGTCACCACGCAAGCCAGCGGCGCGCAGGGTGTCGATGCGGTATTGGTGACCGTGAAATCCGCCGCGACCATGGATGTGGCGCATGACCTGGCCGAAGTACTGGTGCCGGGCACGCTGGTGATCAGCTTTCAGAACGGCGTGCGCAACGTGGCGGATTTGCGTGCGGCGTTGCCGATGTGCCATGTCCTGGCCGGCATGGTGCCGTTCAATGTGGCGCAGCCGGAACCGGGGCATTTTCACCAAGGCTCGTCAGGTGCATTGATGGTGGAGCGCTCCGCCGCGCTTTCACCTGTGTTGCGTTCGGCGTTCGACGCCGCCGGGTTGCCCTTGCAAGTGTGCGACGACATGCAGGCCGTGCTGTGGGCGAAGCTGCTGATCAATCTCAATAACGCACTGAATGCGTTAAGCGGATTGCCGTTGCGCGAGCAATTGGCGCAACGTCCCTGGCGCCAGTGTCTTGCGCTGTTGCAACGGGAAGGCTTGCGCGTGCTGCATGCGGCCGGCATACGACCTGCGGCGCTCACCGCCCTGCCCGCTCGCTGGCTGCCGACCGTATTGTCGCTGCCCGACGCGCTGTTTCGGCGCATCGCCTCGCGCATGCTGGCGATCGATCCCTTGGCTCGCTCCTCCATGTGGGACGATCTGCAAGCCCATCGCCGTACCGAGGTCGACTACATCAACGGGGAGCTGGTTGCCCTGGCGAAATCCCGAGGCCTGCGCGCGCCGGCCAATGAGCGCATCGTCGCGTTGATCCGGGAAGCGGAGCAATCGCCCATGCAATGGGAGCCGCATGCATTATTGAAGACGCTGCGCAACGCGTAGGCTGGAAAGCCATCCCGGCGCCAGATGCATGGTAATGCTGGGATTGGCATCCCAGCCTACGCGGCTAGCGCGCGACATCCTCGATATGCGCGATCTTTCCATCGACGATGGTGAAAGTAGTGAAGCGCCCATCGCGCTGGTATTGCCACTTCTCGCCCTTGTCTTTCGCGCCGGCCATGCGCCCCCTGCTGGACGATTTCGCCTTGCTCGCGCCCTTCGTGCGCTTGCTTGAATTTGACGGCTTCGCACGTACGGACGGCTCGCCCAGCAGGGCTTTGACGCGTGCCGCGCTATCGCCTACCACCAGCACCTGGCTGCCCACGCGCAAGCTCTGCAGCGCATGCGCGCTCAAGCTGGTGATCAGCAAGGCAAGAAAAACATAGCGACGCATGACCTGCTCCCTGTCGTGATAAAGCCCACTCCATGGCGGCGATCAGAACCCCGCGCCGGGCTCGGCAAGGTACTGCAGCTCTTCCGGCGTGCATGGCCGGCCAAGCCGCGCATTGCGATGGGGAAACCGGCCGAAACGCGCGATCACCGCCTGGTGCCGCCGAGCATAGTCGAGAAAGCCCGTGTAGCGATGACGCTCTTCGGTGGACAGTTGTTCGCACAGCGCTTCGAACAACGCCACGCAATGACGCTGCAGCCGCATGTCTTCGGCGTGTTCGAGCGGCATGTAGGCGAACACGCGCTGCATCGGCGGCAGTGGTCGGTCGTAACCTTCTTTGATGCCCCACAACGCGAGTCGCTGTGCCTGAAGATCCTGTGCCCACGCGCGCGGGTCGTCACGATGCAGGTTGCGCGAGAATTGATCGAGCACGATCAGCAGCGCCAGCCAGCCTTGCGGCGTATCGATCCATTGTTCGAGCTTGCCTTGCGCCGCCAGGCGGTACGTACCGCCAAAGCGGTCGCGGATGATGGCGTCGAACTGCGGCGACGCATCGAACCAGTGTGGCTGTTGCGCAGGGTCGAACCAGAACGCAAGTACCGCCTGCGCTTCCACCGGAGGGCGACGCATGCTCAGTGCCCGACGCCGACCGCCTTGGCCAGGCTGTGCATGTCCAGGTCGATCGAATGCAGCCGCGGCAGCTGGCGATGCAGCTCCGCGCTCATGTCGCCGCCCCCGACACGCGCGATGACGCGCTCGAACGAGCGCAACAGGTTCTGCTCGTGGCGCGCCAGCAGGCGGATCCAGGCGTCGTCGCTGTGTGGCACCAGGATGTCGAAGCCGTAACGCATCACGCCCAGCATGCGGCGGCGGGTGGCCGGCGTGCCTTCGTGGCTGCGGATTTGCGCCTGCAGCTCGGCGATCACCAGGGTCAGCGATTGCGCTTCTTCATCCAGCACGGTGCGCAAGCCAGGCTCGCTGACCTGGGTTGCGGCGTGGCGATACAGCGCGCGCAGCTCGATGCTGCGGCGGATCAGACCATTGCATAGATATTGGACCGCGAACGACACCCCGCCGCCTCCTGGCCGAGCCTGTCTTAAGAAAGACGAGGCCATGTTGCAGGACTAGCACTTAGCGGCGGATAAATCCGCCTGCCATGGTTGGCTTTTGCTCAGCTTGCGCGGCCGCGGCGGCTCATTGGCCGACCTGCACGAGATTCAGCGGATGGCCGTTGCTGGCGCGTATGCCCTGCTGGAGTTCGGCCAGGCGCTGGATATCCGGGCAGAGCGCCTGGATTTCAGGGCGCAGCACCTGCAGTCGCTGCTGCAGGCTCGGCTGGAACCCGCTGGTGAGGCTGGCAGCCTGATCGCGCAGGGTGGCGGCCTGCTGCAGGTCGCCGCTCATCGCCGCATTGATGGCCTGCTGGCCCATCGCCGAAGCAAGCAGAGGCCCGATGTCACTGATGATCTGGTTGGCGTACTGGTTGGCCGCATCGCCATGCCAATCGTGCGTGCTCTGGCTGGCGGCGACGCGCTGGTGCAACTCGGCCGCATGCGTTTGCAGGCGGCGCTGCAGCTCCGCGCGCGTATCGGTGTCGAGATTCAGGCCGTTTGCTTCGTCCTGCACGGCTTGCACCGCGACATCCACGCCATGGTCGATGACGCGCTTCACCCGCGGGACCAGGGCGAGCAGATCGCGTTGGAACAGCGTAAGGCGGTCCTGGTCCTCGGCATTGAGGCGCACCCCCTGGCCGTCCGTCTGCAGCGTGCCCGATGCGATGACTACCCGCGTGGGCGCAGGCTCCGCGCGATCGAAGATCAAACGATCCTGCTGCACGGTGAGATCGTAGCTGCTGGTCGCGTGGCAGACCTGCGACAGGTCCTGCGCATGCAGGCCGCTGCAAGCAAGCACGAACATCCAGGCAGCGAGCAGGCGGGTCGAACGCATGAGGTGTATCTCCATCGGGTAGGCCCGACAGCGATACGGCGCACGGGGATAACTGCGGCTGAATCAGCCTGGGCGCGACCGGAATTGCAGGCGGACAGCTGGCTGGCCGAGTTGCCAGGCGAGCCACAGCAGCAACGGCACGCTGACCGCTCGCAGCGCCAGGTTGATGCGCAGGACGCGGCCAAAATCCGCCATCAATTGCTGCCCCTCCTGCACCGAACCCGGATCGATGCCCTGCCATTGATGCCACAGCGTCACGCCGCCATAGGCCACCCACACGCACAACAGCAAGGCCACCACGCGCAGCACCGAACGCGCCCACGCCTGGCGCAGGATGCAGCCTGCGCACGCCACGACCACGACGAATGCGCCGATCAGATAACCGATGTCCCAGCCGAGCAGGCCATGCAAACCGGCGGTGATCTGCTGGCTGTCGCTACCGCCAGGCGGCACTTTCTGCAGCGCCTCCCACACGGCTTGCGCATGATGGATGTACTGCACGCCGCCAAACGCGGCCGCCAGCAGCAGTACCCAGGTCAGCATGCGCCACCAGGCGAACCTGGGCCTCTTGCGCACGCCGGTATCGAAGCGGGAGATCACCATCAGGCCGTCGCCTTCTTCATCGTGTTGAGGTCGGCCAGCACCTGCGCGGCGTTGTCCTTGGGATCGACGTCGCGATAGATCTTGGCGATCTTGCCGTTGGGATCGATCAGAAAGGTGGTGCGCTTGGCGAAGTGCAGGCCGATGGCCGATGTCAGCACGCCGTAGTTGATCGCCACATGCCGGTTGGTATCGGCCAGCAGCGGGAACGGCACGTGATATTTTGCGGCGAATTCGGCGTGCGACTTGATGTTGTCCAGGCTCACACCGACCACGTCCGCGCCGGCCTGGCGCAACTTGACCACTTCATCGCGGAAGGTGCAGACCTCGGTGGTGCAGCCGGGCGTGAAATCTTTCGGATAGAAATAGAGCACCAGCCAATGGCCGTGGTAATCGGCAGGGCTGCGCCAATGGCCGTTCTGATCCTGCAGCCGGAACGCCGGCGCCACTTGCCCTACCTGCGGATTGCCTTGCACGCCCGCGCCGGCCAGCGCGGGCACGGCTAGCAGGCCAACCAGCCCGGCCATCGCTAGCAGGATCAACAGACGACGCATGGGCGAACTCCATCAAGCAAGGGGCGCAGCGAGTATACGCTGCCATAACGCAAGCAAAAGGCGCCTTGCGGCGCCTTTTGCCGATGGTCAACGCTACGCTTACTGAGCCTTGATCGGCTCGATGTCGAACTTGTCGACCGCCACGCCAAGATTGACGCCCTCGCCACTGCCCGACAGCGCAATGGACGTGGTGCCCTTGGTCAGCACCTGTGCGGTACCGCTGCGCACGACGCCAGCCGAAGCGCCGGCCTGCGCGTAACTGCCGTAGACATCCTTGATGCTGTAGACATTGCTGATGTCGCCCTTGCCGGCAACGTGGAACTTGCCGGCAGTGAGGCCGCCACCGTGCATGCTGATGCTCACGGCGGCCGTTTCGCCGTTGTCGCATGTGATGTCACCGCGTCCTTCCGCATGCTGGTAGATCGCCGACCATCCTTTCAGGCTATAGGTGAGGTGACACTTCACCGGGGCCTTGGCCGCCTGCGCCGTCATGGCCGGCAGGCCGGTCATCGCGCCAGCGCACAGCAGCATGGCGGCAGTCAGTCCAAAGGTACGCTTGCTCATATCAGTCTCCTTACGCATGGCATGGATCACCCACGCCGTGCCGAGAGTGTCGGCTTGAAGGACTGAATAAATTGGCAAGAAACAAAACGTCGTTCAGCTTTCGCACGCTTCCGTGAGCGTTATGCGTAGACGCCGCCTGTTGTTTCCTTTTGCTTGATGATTAACTAACAAAGCGCCGCGCACACTGAAATCGCGCGGCCATGGAGGAACAAATGCCCAAGTACTCGCTGGTCGGCTACGACAGTTCGGATACCTCGCAACGTGCGTTCCGTTTCGCCATGAACCTGGCGCGCGCCTGCAAGGGCCGGGTGCGGGTGGTGTCCGTGCTGCAGGTCACCCAGGGCGGCGCCGACGCTTGCGCCTTGATGATGACCGACTCGGCCACCGAGCGGGCGCAGGAGTTGCAGCAGGAACTGCGCAGCCTGGATGCGGATGCCGACACGCTGGTGGACCTGGAAATCACCCACGGCAGCCCCGGCGACATCCTGCTTGGCCAGGTCCGCCAGCATCCGATCGACCACATCGTGATCGGCCATACCGAACGGGGCGCCCTCGGCCGCTGGCTGCTGGGCTCGGTGTCCGAAGACGTGCTGGCCGGCGCGCATGTACCGGTGACGGTGGTGCGGTAGCAGCCGTCGATCGTGAATCGTAAATGGCTAGGGCTGCCCGGCCGCTTCGCGATTTACGCCTCCTCCTGACGCAAAGCTGGCATTAATCCCGTCCAGCGTTCACCATTTATGCTGTTGTCCTTGATCTGTCACAGATCGGATAGTCTTTTTTGCACAGGAAACTGCACGTGGACTACAGCACCGTCCTGCCCTGGACCCTGGAAAGTCTGAATTTCGCCGACATCGACATCGCGCGGGTACGGCACGATGAAAACCTGTTCCTGCTGCTTTGCAGCGCCTCGTTCGTGGAGAGCGGTTCGGACCTGTACACCAGCAACCTGATCGAGCACTTCGACGGCGACCTGGAACTGCAAGGCTGGCTGCGCGAGCACTGGGAGCACGAAGAACTGCAGCACGGCCGCGCGCTGGCCGCCTACGTGCGCCACGTATGGCCGGAATTCGACTGGGACGCCGGCTTCCAGGCGTTCTGGAACGACTACGGCGCGCTGTGCACCGACGAGCAACTGGAGCCCTCGCGCGGGCTGGAACTGGCCGCGCGCTGCGTGGTGGAAACCGGCACCGCCAGCCTTTACCGCGCCTTGAACGATATCGTCGACGAACCGGTGCTCAAGCAGCTCACCAATCACATCAAGAGCGACGAGGTTCGCCACTACAAGCATTTCTACCAGCACTTCCAGCGCTATCGCGCGCAGGAAAAGCTCAGTCGCTACAAGGTATTCCGCGCCATCGTGCGCCGCGTCAACGAGATCCGCAACGAAGACAGCGACATCGCGCTGCGCCACGTGTTCAACCAGTGCTATCCGCAGCACAAGGGCGACAACGCGCAGTTCCAGAAGGTGGCCGGCCCGGCACAGGGTCTATTGCGTCGGAACATTCCGGCGGAAATGACGGTGAAGATGCTGCTCAAGCCGCTGGACCTGCCGCCACGCCTGCAGCAGGTGGTGGAAAAACCGCTGGCGAAAATCAGCGAGAAGCTGTTCCTGCAGTAGGTTGGGATACAAACCCCAACGTCGCCATCTGCATGTTTCGAATGTTGGGGTTCGCACCCCAACCTACCGAGCTGCATGTTTCGAACGTCGGGGTTCGCACCCCCAACCTACCCAGCCTGCGCATTCAACGCGTGTTTTCCGCCTCGCGCTCGTGCTGTTCCTGGTGCGTCGCCGGCTCCGGCCAGTGGTACCAGTCGCGATGCGGTGAGAATTTGCGGCATGCGAGGCAAATGGTGATTTCCCAGCGATAGCTGCACCCCGGGCACACGCCGCCGGTCCAGAACGTGTTCCAGATCGTGCCGCAGCCGCCCATCTTCGGCGTGCACACCCAACGGCTGGTGCCCAGCGGGCGCCAGGTGCATTGCGGGCAGTAGATCTCCGGTTCGCGCACGAACCCTCACTGCCCGCCGCTGGATGGCGGCGCCTCGCTGCGCGGCACGCTGTCGACATGGCGCTGGCTTTCCCTCTCCAGCTTGAACCTGGCCAGATCGACCGTGCGGATCTGCTTGATGATGCACGGGATGTACGGCCGCCCCGTCAGCACCTTGTCGAAACCGGACTGCACTTCGCTGGCGAAGCTGGTCAGGCCGATGACGTTGGTGAAGGTGAGGTTGTTGCACGGCCAGACGTCGAGCAGATAGGCCTTGCTGGGCTGCGTATAGACCACCAGCTGAGTCTCGCTGAGCGGCTCCCACGAATAGATGTCCCCGCCCAGCAGCAAACGGAAGCTGCGCACCGGCGCGCCCGCAGCGGCGCTGTAGGCCTGCTGGCGCTGCTGCAAACGCTGCGCGTAGGGCACGCTCGAACACGCCGCCACGCACAATCCAAGCAGCGAAAAAACCAGCCACCGCATCTTCTTCGACATGGCACACCTCCATGAAGAGCCTAGGCGGAACAACGCACGAATCGCGTGCCGGTGCACCTTATTTCTTGCCTACCGCCGCCCACTTGGACGGATCGTAGCCACCGGTTTCGAACACCAATTCCTGCTTGCCGCCGTCCTGCATTTCCGCGTCGATGGTGATGCGCCGGGTCTTTTCCATCGCGGCGATGAAGGCCTTGTCATCGCGAATGAAGATCGCCGGCTCGCCGGTGGTCGGCAGGAACGCGTGCAAGGGATGCGGCTTGCCGTCGAACTGCGCCTGCAGCGTGCAATTGCCCTTGCATACGAAGCCGTGGCCATTGCCGAACAGAAATACGCTTTGGCCCCACTTGGTATGCCGGCGCAGCACCAGCCGCACGGCACGGTCACCGCCCGGACGCGTGCTGTAAAGGCTGGCCGTCGACTGGGTGCCGCCTTCCATCGGGCCGACCTGGTAGGTCCACAGTCCGGCAAGGCGGCGCTTCTCGGCTGCTTCCTTCGCGCGTTTTTCGACATCCGGCAATGTCTGCTGCACTTCCTTGGCGGCGTCGCTGGAAGGGAACTGCTTGACGATCGCCTCGCCGAGCTGGGCGGCCATTTCGTCGTTCTTCATCGCCAGCATCTGGCGATAGGTCTGCAACTGCCGGTTCGCCTCGTCGGCCATCTGCTGCGCCTGCGCCTTGGCGGCGTCCTGTGGCGAAGAGGCTTGATCCTGCTGCGAACAGGCGGCCAGCAACAGCAGGCCGCCGGCAGCGGCTACGACCCAGGCATGACGGAAGGACGAATGGATCATCGCGAGCGATTCCGGCAAGAAGAGGTCCCTAGCTTGAAACCAGGGCCGGCCTGGATGCAACCGGCCGACGCGATGCGCAACGCACCACTTTGCGCAATGGCCGCCGCTCCAGATAATGCCGGTTCCAGACAAGGACCCCGCATGTCTTCCTCCCCCGCGCCGCGTTCGGCGGATTCGCTGCTCGATCATCCGGCTTATGTTGCTTTCTGGTGCGCACGCACCGCGTCCACCTTCGGCTTCCAGATGCTCTCGGTGGCGGTGGGCTGGCAGATCTACGCCATCACCGGGCGCGCCTTCGACCTGGGCCTGATCGGCCTGGTGCAGTTCTTTCCTTCCGTCTTGCTGGCGTTGCCGGCCGGCCATCTGGCCGACCAGTTCGACCGGCGGCGGATCGTGCTGATCGGGCAGATCGTGGAATGGATCGCGATCGTGCTGCTGACTGCGCTGACCTTTCTGCACGCGATCGATGAGGTAGGCATTCTGCTGCTGATTTTCGTGATCAGCACGGCCAAGGCGTTCGAGTCGCCGTCGCTGCAATCGATGGTGCCGGCCTTGGTGCCACCCGTGCTGCTGCCCCGCGCCATGGCGGTGAACGGTTCGGCCATGCAGGCGGCCATGATCATGGGACCGGCGCTCGGCGGCCTGCTTTACGTCGCCGGCCCCGGCGTAGTGTACGCGGTGGCGGCGGTGCTGTATCTGATTTCCGGCGTGATGGTGGCGCGCTTGCGCTACGAGCATGCGCCGCCGAAGCGCGAACCGGCCACGCTCAAGACCTTGTTCGCCGGCGTGCATTTCATTCGCGAACGCAAGGACGTGCTCGGCGTGATTTCGCTGGACCTGTTTGCCGTGCTGCTCGGCGGCGCGACCGCGCTGCTGCCGATCTTCGCCAAGGACATCCTGCACACCGGGCCGTGGGGGCTGGGCCTGTTGCGCGCCGCGCCTGCGGTGGGCGCGCTGCTGATGTCGTTCTGGCTTGCGCGCCACAGCATGGAGCGCAACGTGGGCAAGATCATGTTCGCCTCGGTCGCCGGTTTCGGCGCGGCCACCTTGGTGTTCGCGCTGTCGAACGTGCTGTGGCTGTCGCTGGTGGCCCTGTTTGCACTGGGCGCGTTCGACATGGTGAGCATGGTGATCCGCGGCTCGCTGGTGCAACTGGATACGCCCGATGCGATGCGTGGGCGCGTGAGTGCGGTGAATGCGATCTTCATCAATACGTCGAACCAGCTCGGCGAATTCGAATCAGGCATGGTCGCCGCATGGCTGGGGGCGGTCGGTTCGGCCGTGGTCGGCGGCGTCGGCACGCTGGTGGTGGTCGGCTTGTGGATGGTGATGTTTCCCACCCTGCGACGGCGCCAGCGACTGCATCTGGGAACGCCACCTTGATCGGGCGCATACAGGCGCCCAAACGCTCGCATGCCACCCGGATGGACCGCAGCGGACCTACTCCACCCGGCGGCGGAACGCTATTTTAGAACCCTGCCAGAAGTGACGAAAATCAATGGCTGAGCGTGCACGATCGGTTAACGTGCCACTCACGTGACCGCTGGCAAGGTCAATCACCCGGACATTGGAGGAATAACGCCATGAGCAGGCAAGCCGACATCGAACGCCGACTCGACCACCTTGGCAACCGCGTGCGCGAGTACGCAGACGGCGCCGCCGATACCGCCGACGACTGGCTGTCCCGTGGACGCCGCGCCGTGGGCCGGTTCAGCCGCACCGACGCACGCAAGCGCATCGCACGGCGCGCCGAGGATTTTGCTGACGAAGCCAACTATCAGTACCGCCGCCTGCGGCGCCACGCGGGCAGGCATCCGGTCGCCACCGCTGCGATCGTGGCGGGCACGGTAGGTGCGCTGTTCCTGCTGTTCCGCACGCTGCGGCGGGACGAAGACTGATCGGTTGGTCGGGTGCAAACCCCAGCGCGGCGATGTTGGGGTTTGCACCCCAACCTACGAAAAAGCCCGCCTTTCGGCGGGCTTTTTTTTATCACACCGTCTGCGGATTGGGCTTTTCCGGATCGAGCTTGTACTCGCGGATCGCGCGCGCCACGTCCTTGGCGTTGACCTTGCCGTCCTTCGCCAACGCGGCGAGTGCGGCATGCGCGATCCAGTAGCGATCGACCTCGAAGAAACCGCGCAGGTGTTCGCGCGTATCCGAGCGGCCGAAGCCGTCGGTGCCGAGCACCGTGTAGCGCATGCCGTCCGGCATGAAGGCGCGGATCTGGTCGGCGTATTCACGCACGTAGTCGGTGGCGGCGACCGCCGGACCCTGGCGCCCCTGCAGCAGGCCGGTGACATACGGCACGCGCTGCTCGGCTTCCGGATGCAGGCGGTTCCAACGCTCGGCGTCGAAACCGTCGCGGCGCAGCTCGATGAAGCTGGGCACGGACCAGATGTCGGCGCTGACGCCGAAATCCTTTTCCAGCAGTTCGGCGGCGGCGATCACTTCACGCAGGATCGTGCCGGAACCGAGCAGTTGCACGCGCGGCTCGCCCTTCTTCGGCTTGCCGGCGTCCTTGAACAGGTACATGCCCTTGACGATGCCTTCCTCGACGCCCTGCGGCAGATCGGGGTGGGCATAGTTCTCGTTCATCACGGTGATGTAGTAGTACACGTCCTCCTGCTCTTCGAGCATGCGGCGCGTACCGTCCTGCATGATCACCGCCACTTCGTAGGAGAAGGTCGGGTCATACGCACGCACGTTCGGGATGGAACCGGCCATCAGGTGCGAATGGCCATCTTCGTGCTGCAGGCCTTCGCCGTTGAGCGTGGTGCGACCGGACGTGCCGCCGATCAGGAAGCCGCGCGAGCGCATGTCGCCGGCCGCCCAGGCCAGGTCGCCGATGCGCTGGAAGCCGAACATCGAGTAGTAGATGAAGAACGGCAGCATCGGCTGGTTGCTGATGCTGTAGCTGGTGGCGGCGGCCATCCACGCCGCCATGCCGCCGGCTTCGGAGATGCCTTCCTGCAGCACCTGGCCCTTCTGGTCTTCGCGGTAATACAAGAGCTGATCGGCGTCCTGCGGGCGGTATTTCTGGCCGAACGGGGCGTAGATGCCGATCTGGCGGAACATGCCTTCCATGCCGAAGGTACGCGCCTCGTCGGCGACGATCGGCACCACGCGCGGGCCGATGGCCTTGTCGCGCAGCAACAGGTTCATGCCGCGCACCAGCGCCATGGTGGTGGAGATTTCGCGGTCGCCGGTGCCCTTGGTGATCTGCTCGAACGCGGCCAGTTCCGGCGCCTTGAGCTTCACATCGCTATGGCGGCGGCGCTGCGGCAGCGAACCGCCCAACGCCTTGCGGCGCTCGAGCATGTACTGCACTTCCGGCGAATCCTTGCCGGGGTGGTAGTACGGCACGTCGGCCAGCTTGGCGTCCGGCACGGGAATGTTGAAGCGATCGCGGAAGTGGCGCACGGCCTCGTCGTCCAGCTTCTTCTGCTGGTGCGTGGGGTTCTGCGATTCGCCGGCCGCGCCCATGCCGTAGCCCTTCACCGTCTTGGCGAGGATCACGGTGGGCATGCCCTTGGTGTTCACCGCCGCGTGGTAGGCGGCGTACACCTTGTGCGGATCGTGGCCGCCGCGGTTCAAGCGCCAGATGTCGTCGTCGCTCAGGTTGGCGACCATCTCGCGCGTCTCCGGATACTTGCCGAAGAAATGCTCGCGCGTGTACGCACCGCCGAAGGCCTTGCACGCCTGGTATTCGCCGTCGATGGTTTCCATCATCAGCTTGCGCAGCACGCCGTTCTTGTCGCGCGCCAGGAGCGGATCCCAGTAGCTGCCCCATACCACCTTGATGGCGTTCCAGCCGGCGCCACGGAACACGCCTTCCAGTTCCTGGATGATCTTGCCGTTGCCGCGCACCGGACCATCAAGGCGCTGCAGGTTGCAGTTGATCACGAAGATCAGGTTGTCCAGGCCTTCGCGGCCGGCTAGCGAGATGGCGCCCAGCGATTCGGGCTCGTCGCACTCGCCGTCGCCCATGAAGCACCAGATCTTGCGGTCGGTCTTGGGCATCAAGCCGCGGTGTTCCAGGTACTTCCAGAACTGCGCCTGGTAGATCGCCTGGATCGGACCCAAGCCCATCGACACCGTCGGCACCTGCCAGTAATCGGGCATCAGCCAGGGATGCGGATAGGAGGACAGGCCACGGCCGTGGCCGGCCACTTCCATGCGGAACAGGTCGAGCTGTTCTTCGCTGATGCGGCCTTCCAGGAACGAACGCGCATAGATGCCGGGGCTGGAATGGCCCTGGTGGAACACCAGGTCGCCGGGATGATCGGCGCTCGGCGCACGCCAGAAGTGGTTGAAACCTACGTCATAAAGCGTGGCGGACGACGCAAAGCTGGCGATATGCCCACCCAGCTCGCCCGGCTTGCGGTTGGCGCGCACCACCGTCGCCATCGCGTTCCAGCGGACCAGCGTACGGATACGCCACTCCATCGCGGCATCGCCGGACATCTTCGCTTCCAGATGCGGCGGGATGGTGTTGACGTATTCGGTGGTGGGATCGAACGGCAGGTAGCCGCCGGAACGCCGTGTGGAATCGACCAGCCGCTCCAGCAGGTAGTGCGCGCGCTCAGTGCCTTCGCGATCGATGACGGCATTGAGCGATTCGACCCATTCCTGGGTTTCGGTGGGGTCGGGGTCCTGATGGAGGATGTCGTCGAGCTGATCCATGGAGGTCTCCGCGGCGCGGGGCGCCGCCTTGCGGTGGGTGCACGTCGCCGGGGGCAGCGACGAAGTCGATGCTTCGGTCCGGCGACTTAGGACCGGCACGGAACAGGAGGGACCGCGTGGCGTGGTGGCCGCAGGACGAGCTAACCGTCCGATTCTAGCCTCCGTACGGCGATCTCGCCAATTGTCGGACCATACATACGTATGCGAAGGGTTCGCGGCAGTGCAACATGCGTCGCCTGCGCGAACCCCATGTCGGGTTTGCACGCCGCCCCGTGCGGTTACGCGCCTTGCGAGGCGCGGATCTGCGCGTCCACCACCGCGATCGCCGTCATGTTCACCACACGGCGCACCGAGGATGAAGGGGTGAGGATATGCGCCGGCTTGTCCACGCCCATCAGGATCGGCCCGACCGCGACGCCGTCGGTCATCACGCGCACCATGTTGTAGGCGATGTTGGCCGAGTCGAGGTTGGGCATCACGAACAGGTTGGCGCGCCCGCTCAAGGTGGTGTTGGGGAACACGCGCCGGCGCAGTTCTTCGTCCCACGCGGTGTCGCCCTGCATTTCGCCGTCCATTTCCAGTTGCGGCGCACGCGCGCGCAGGATCTTCCACACTTCGCGCATCTTCGACGCACTGGCGTTCTCGTGGCTGCCGTAGTTGGAGTGCGACAGCAGCGCCACCTTCGGCTCAACGCCGAACAGCTTCATGCGGTAGCTCGCCTGCAGCGTGGCCGCGGCGATCTGCTCGGCGGTGGGATCGCACTGCACGTGCGTGTCGAGGAAGAACCAGGTGCCCTTGTCGTTGATCACCGCCGTCATCGCCGAGGTGCACTGCACGCCCGGATCGAGCCCGAACACGCTGCGCACGTAACCCAGCTTCTTGTGATAGCGCCCGACCAGGCCGCAGATCAGTGCATCGGCTTCGCCGCGCTTGACCATCATCGAGGCGATCAGCGTGGGGCGCGAACGCATCAGGTTCTTCGCCGCAGCCGGCGTCACGCCGCGGCGCTCGGTGATGGCGTGGTATTGCTGCCAGTACTCGTTGAAACGCGGATCGTCGTTGATGTTGGTGAGCTCGAAATCCACGCCCGCGCGCAGGCGCAGGCCCAGACGTTCGATGCGCGTCTGGATCACGTCCGGACGGCCGATCAGGATCGGGTACGCCAGTTTTTCGTCGACCACCGTCTGCACCGCGCGCAGCACGGTTTCCTCTTCGCCTTCGGCGTAGACCACGCGCTTGCGATCGCTGCGCGCGCGGTCGTAGACCGGCTTCATGATCAGGCCAGTGCGATAGATGAACTGGCTGAGTTTCTCGATATAGGCCTCCATGTCCTCGATCGGCCGCGTGGCGATGCCCGAATCCATCGCGGCCTGCGCCACGGCGGGCGCCAGCATGACCAGCAGGCGCGGATCGAACGGACGCGGAATCAGGTATTCGGCGCCGAAGGTCGGCGCATCGCCGCCGTAGGCGCCGGCCAGATCGCCCGCCTCCATCTGCGCCAGCGCGGCGATCGCGCGCACGCACGCCAGCTTCATCGCTTCGTTGATGCCGGTGGCGCCTACATCGAGCGCGCCACGGAAGATGTAGGGGAAGCACACCGCGTTGTTGACCTGGTTCGGGTAGTCCGAACGGCCGGTGGCGATGATGCAGTCCGGACGCACCCGCTTGGCATCCTCCGGCAGGATTTCCGGATTGGGATTGGCCAGCGCCAGGATGATCGGCTGCTTGGCCATGGTGGCGACCATCTCCGGTTTCAGAATGCCGCCGGCGGAGAGCCCCAGGAAGATGTCGGCGCCTTCCACGATTTCCGCCAGCGTGCGCGCCTTGGTGTCGCGCGCATAGCGCTGCTTGTCCGGATCCATCTGGTCGCGCCCGGTATACAGCACGCCCTCGCGATCGAACGCCAGGATGTGTTCGGGCTTCACGCCGAGCGCGACGAGCATGTCCAGACAGGCGATGCCCGCCGCACCCACGCCGGTGGTGGCGACCTTCACCGCTTCGATGTTCTTGCCGACGATCTTCAGCGCATTGATCACCGCAGCGCCGACGATGATGGCGGTGCCGTGCTGGTCGTCGTGGAAGACCGGGATCTTCATCCTTTCGCGCAGCTTGCGCTCGACGATGAAGCACTCCGGCGCCTTGATGTCTTCCAGGTTGATGCCGCCGAAGGTGGGCTCCATCGCGGCGATGATGTCCACCAGCTTGTCCGGATCGCGCTCGTTGAGTTCGATGTCGAACACGTCGATGCCGGCGAACTTCTGGAACAGTACGCCCTTGCCTTCCATCACCGGCTTGCCGGCGAGCGGCCCGATGTCGCCCAGGCCCAGCACCGCGGTGCCGTTGGTGATCACCGCCACCAGGTTGGCACGCGCGGTGTACTGGCTGGCGTTCTGCGGATTCTCGACGATCGCCTCACAGGCATACGCCACGCCCGGCGAGTAGGCCAGCGACAGATCGCGCTGCGTCACCAGCGGCGTGGTGGGCGTGACCTTGATCTTGCCGGGACGCGGCAGGCGGTGATACTCGAGAGCGGCTTGGCGGAAGTCGTCGGAATGAGCCATGAGAGTACTTGTGACGAATAAGGATGGAAAAAAGAGTGCCGCCTGACGGCATGCCGCGCATGGTAGCACCCGCCTGCTTTCCTACGGTTCTTCGCAGCGCGAAGGCACAGGCTACCGACGATGCGCGATGGGTGCGATTACTACTTTCGTATTAATCCGCAGCCTGCCGTTCCGTGGGGAGTACCGGGGTAACGCTTATCGCACGCTTGCGCCGCGTCATGGCGCGGTCGAGGACAGGTCAACGCCGTGCGCCATCGCATGCTATACATCAGGCTTCCGGCCGACCCAGGCTTGCCATGATCAACCGCCTCGCCAAGATCGTCCTGCCGCTCGTACTGGCGGCGTTCGCCTTCATCGTGACGTACGACAACATCGTCGACTACGGTTCCAACTTCCTGTTCGTGCAGCACGTGCTGTCGATGGATACGACCTTTCCCGGCAATGCGCTGATGGATCGCGCCATCACCCGCCCGGCGCTGTGGCGCGCGGGCTACGGGCTGATCATCACCGGCGAAGGCATTACCTGTCTTTTGCTGCTGGGCGGAAGCCATGCGCTGTGGCGAGCGCGCCACAAGGACGCTGCAACGTTCAACGCTGCGAAAAGCCTGGTTACCGCAGGATGCGTGGTCGGCTTCCTGGTGTGGTTCTTCGGCTTCATGGTGGTAGGCGGGGAATGGTTCGCCATGTGGCAGTCGAAGACGTGGAACGGCCAGGATGCCGCGTTCAAGTTCTACATGGCGATCCTGGGCGTGCTGATCTTCGTCAACCAGCCTGATCATGATCAGGCCTGATCACGCAGGGTGGCTAGCGCAGCGTAACCCAATAAATCAGCGGATATGTTGGGTTACCCCCGGATCAAGTCCGGGGTAACCCAACCTACAAGCCCGCCGACAGCGTGCCCGCTTCCACCTTCGACATGCGCACGCGGTTGATGAACAACGAAAACGCCAGCTTGCCCGCCAGGCCATGCACGTGCTGCATCCATGGCGGCAGCCAGTGCGGGGAAGCCAGCGCGCCGGATTGGAAATACGGCTCCAGGCTGATCACGTCGCCCAGGGTCAGCTTGCCGGCGAAGAGATAACGCAAAAGATCCATGCGCCGTTCCTTCAGCGCCCAGCGGAAGAAGGTGTGCACGTCGAGCAGGCCGGACAAATAGACGTTGTCTTTCGCGAAGGCGAAGCCGCCAGTCAGCGGCACGCCGCGGAACACGCGCTGCGCGGAATGGAAGCTGTCCGCCACCGATTGCCCGCAACGGTTGAAGAAGCGGTACACCTCGACGAAATCCGCACCGTTGAGCGCCATGTCCAGCGCCAGGATGCGCAGGCTGATGCGCTTGAGCCGGGCGATGTCGATCGCGCCGGACATCAGCTCGGCAAACACCGCCAACCCTTCCTGCGTGGCGGTGACGCGCGGCGAGGTGCGCGCCAGCGAGGCCAGCACCGGCTGTTCGCGTCCGTTCAAGGCGGTGAGCGAATGCACGAAGGCTTCGTGATTGAGCAATTGGTGGCGATCGTACTGGCTGAAGCGCGTGCCGCCACGCAAGCGGATGCGCGTGGCGCCGGCCGCCGCCTTAGCGGTGAGATCCGGATCCACCTCCACCGCGATCACGCCCGGGCCGAAGAAACCATCCAGCTCCTTGGACAGATCCTTACGCAGCACTTCGGAGGAAATATTGGTAAGGATGTCGCTATCGGCCAGGTCCGCGCCCAGCTCGTCGGACAACTCCGCGAAGTAATGCGCCGCATCGAGATTGCTGTAATGGCTGCCGGGGATCGCATCACCCGGGCGCCCATAGAGCTGAATGGACGGCGCGGTCACGCCTTCGGTGCCGACCGCTTCGAGCATTTCGGCGGCGATGCGCCAGGATTCGGCGGTGCGGCGCAGGTAGTCGCGCATCGGGTCGCCATCCCCGGCTTCGCGTTCGATGGCGGCGAGTTCCTTGCGTACCTCGGAGTGATCCGGCTTTTTGTAGCTCACCTCCGGCAAGGTGTATTGCCCTTTGCCGTAGGCTTCGATCATGCGGTCTTCCAGCGATGCCGGCCAGCTCACTGTCGAAAGAATATTGATGCCTTTCACTGCCGCCAGCAGCCGCTTGTCGAGCGCGGCATAGGCGTCCAGACCCGCGGGAATGACCTTTTCGGCAGACGTGCTCACCACCCTTCCTTCTCGCGCGAACCGCGCGGACCATGCGGCTTGCTGGCAGGCCGCCCGCCACGCTGGCGGCGCAGGCGCGACTCGAGCATGGTGGCCTGCTCTTCGCGTTCGTCGCGCAGCTTCAGGTAATTGCGCCAGCGCTCGGGTGTCAGTTCGCCGTCGTGCAGCGCCTCCTGTACCGCGCAGCCCGGTTCGCTGCCGTGGCCGCAGTCGGCGAAGCGGCAGTTTTCGGCCAGCGCTTCGATATCGGCGAACAGGTCGAGGTTTTCCTCGCCGGTGAGCTTGAGCTCGCGCATGCCGGGGGTGTCGATCAGGCAGCCGCCGCTGGGCAACTGCAACAGTGCGCGGTAGGTGGTGGTATGACGGCCGCGGCTGTCATGGCTGCGCACGTCGCCGATGGCCATGTGCTGGATGCCCAGCAGGGTGTTGGTGAGGGTGGATTTGCCGGCGCCGGAGGAACCCACCAGCACTGCGCTGTCACCGGGCTTAAGGTAGCCCGCCAGCACCGCGGCGCTGACCGGGTCCTTGCCGTTGACGGCATGGATCGGCGTGCCTTCCGGCAGGCGCGCCTTGAGTTCGGCCATGCGGCTATCGGCGCCATCGATCCGGTCCGGCTTGCTGAGCACCACCACCGGCTGCGCCCCCGAGCCTTCCACCAGCGACAGGTAGCGCTCGATGCGGGCCGGATTGAAATCGCCGTCCAGGCCGGTCAGCACCAGCACGTAGTCGATATTGGTGGCGATCACCTGCCGCTCGTAGCGCTCGCCTGCCGCCGCGCGCGACAGCACGGTGCGGCGCGGCTGCACCAGCACGATATGCGGCGGCTTGCCCGGCTCGATCTCGACGAAATCGCCCACCGCGGGGCGCTCGGCCGGGTCCAGGCCGCGCTTGAGGAAATGGCCCGCCGGCTGGGCGCCGAACACCTGCGCCCCATCGTGCAATTCGTAGCCGGCCCGATGCTGCGCCACCACGCGGGCGATGCGCCGCCCCGCTTCAGGCAAGACCTCACCCCGCCAGCCGATGTGGCGGAGCTTCTCGATGGTCTGGGTCTCGCTCATAGGTCGGGATTATGCCTATCTTTCTCGGGACTCGGGAATCGGGAATCGGGAATCGGGAATCGGGAATCGGGAATCGGGAATCGGGAATCGGGAAAGAGCAAAACGGCATATGCAACGGCGGCAAGGCACTTTCTGTTTTTTGCCACATTCATTCCCCACGATGCCCTAACTCGCTGTTAGGATCGTGAAAACCGGCGGCAGGCCGGCTTTTTTCCATCCGAAAAGGACGAGAGACCGTTGTTCCCGATCAAGCCCAGCGCGCACCTGGCCGAAGTGCGCTATGAAATCCGTGGCGCGCTGACCCGTCGTGCGCGCGAACTGGAAGCGGCAGGCACGCCGATCATCAAGCTCAACATCGGCAATCCGGCCCGTTATGGTTTTTCCGTGCCGGCCCATCTGCGCGAGGCGATCGCCGCGCACCTGCACGAAAGCGAAGCCTACGGTCACGAACAAGGTCTGGAAGAAGCCCGCGAAGCCATCGCCGCCCAGCAGCGCGCCCGCGGCGCGCGCCACGTGCAGGTGGAACGCATCTTCATCGGCAACGGCGTCAGCGAACTGATCGACCTGAGCCTGCGCGCCCTGCTGCAACCGGGCGACGAGGTGCTGCTGCCCAGCCCCGATTACCCGCTGTGGAGCGCCGCCACCATTCTCAACGGCGGCGTGCCGCGCTATTACCGCTGCCTGGCCGAGAACCGGCACATGCCGGATCCGGAGGAAATGGAAGCGCTGATCACCCCGCGCACGCGCGCGCTGGTGCTAGTCAATCCGAACAATCCCACCGGCGCGGTGTATCCGCGCGCCTTGCTGGAGCAGATCGTCGAGATCGCCGCGCGGCATCGCTTGCTGCTCTTGTGCGATGAGATCTACGACCAGATCCTCTACGACGGCGCGGCGTTCCAGCCGCTGGCCGACATCGCCGGCAACACGCCCTGCCTCAGCTTCGGCGGCTTGAGCAAGGTGCATCGCGCCTGCGGCTATCGCGTGGGCTGGCTCAGCCTGTCCGGCGATCCGGCGCGTACGCACGAATACCGCGATGCGCTGCAATTGCTGGCCGCGTTGCGCCTGTGTGCGAACGTCACCGCGCAATGGGCGGTGATTCCCGCGCTGCAGGATGCGCCGACCATCAACGCGCTCACCGCGCCCGGCGGCCGCCTGCATCAGGCGCGGCAAGCCGTGCTCGATGGCGTCGCCGCCAGCCGGTTTCTGGACGTGGTCGCGCCAGAGGGCGCGATCTACGCGTTTCCGCGCGTACGCAGCGACGGCATCGCCGATTTCGACGACAACGCGTTCGCCTTGCGCCTGCTGGAAGAGGAATCCGTGCTGCTCGTGCCCGGCACCAGTTTCAACGTGCCCAACAGCCGCCACATGCGCCTCACCCTGCTGCCGCAACCGGCGCAGTTGCGCGAGGTGTTCGTGCGCATGGAACGCGTGCTGGAACGCATGGCGGTCGAGGAAACGCCGCGCGCCGCCGTCGCCTCGGCCTGACCATGCCGTTGCGCTACCTCGCCCTGGGCGACTCCTACACCATCGGCGAGGACGTGCCCGCCCAGGCGCGCTGGCCAGTGCAACTGGTGGAAAAGCTGCGCAAGCAGGGGATCGCCATCGACGATGCACAGATCGTTGCCGTCACCGGCTGGACCACCGACGAACTGTCGGCCGGCATGGATCAGGCCGCGTTCGCGCCCGGCTACGATCTGGTGACACTGCTGATCGGCGTCAACAATCAGTATCGCGGTCGTCCGGCAATGGAATATCGCGAACAGTTTCGCGCCTTGCTGATGCGTGCCATCGCCTTGGCCGATCACCGCGCCGAACGCGTGGTGGTGGTGTCGATTCCCGATTGGGGCGTCACGCCGTTCGGCTATGCCAGCGGACGCGACCGCGGGCAGATCGCCCATGAACTGGATGGCTTCAACGCAATCGCGCATGACGAAGCGAGCGCAGCCGGCGCGCCGTTCGTGAACATCACCGGCATTTCGCGCGAGCACGCGGGGCTGGTCGCCTCGGACGGCTTGCACCCGTCTGGCGCGCAATATGCATTGTGGACGGAAGCCATCGAACCGGTCGTGGCCGGGGCGCTGCAGCGCGCGGCCGTGCTCTAAGGCGAGGCCCGATCCAGGCCCACGTTGGGGTGCAAACCCAACGCTTCCGTGCGGCCTATGCATCCCGATGTTGGGGTTTGCACCCCAACCTACGCATGTTTGCACCGCTTCGGGCGCAGGAAATGACGAACGGCATCCTTTACTCTTCGTTAAAATTTTGAAACAGTTGCACCGGGGGAACACTGGGGCAACTTCGCGAGGGATGTCCAGACGTTCGCGCGTCTAGCCGTATGGAGGGAAAAAACGGCAGACATTTCCCGTTGCACCGGTGCTCTCTATCGCCACTATTCGGGGAGTCACCATGCAAGCCCATTACAATCGCCTGTCCATTGCAGTCCGCCTGGCGTTGTCCGTCGGCATCGCTTCATCGGCCGCCATCGCCCACGCCCAGGACACCAGCACTCAACAGAACAATCCGGCGCCGCAGAACACCGCGCAAAACGCCGACGAACAACCGCAGGCGTCGAAGGCTAAATCGCTGCAGGCCGTCACAGTCACCGGCTCGCTGATTCGCCGCGTCGATACGGAAACCGCCAGCCCGGTGATCACGCTGGACCGCACCGCGCTCACCGCCAACGGCGCGCCGACGCTGGGCAATGTGCTGCAGCAGCTGCCTAGCGTTTCCGGCTACGCCACCAACCCGGCCAACAACAGCAACGGCGGCGGCGGCGCCAGCCCCACGCTGGAAGGCGGCGACGGCGCTTCGCGCGTATCGCTGCGCGGCATGGGAACCAACCGCACCCTGGTGCTGGTGGACGGCCAGCGCTTGGCCAACGCGGATCTCAACATGATTCCGCAGAACATGATCCAGAGCGTGGATGTGTTGGCGGAAGGCGCATCCACCGCCTACGGTTCTGACGCGGTCGGTGGCGTGGTGAACCTGCATCTGCGCAAGGACTTCAAGGGCGCCGAATTCAGCATCAACGACGGCATTTCCAGCCATGGCGACAGCCAGCGTCGCGGCTTCAACTTCACCACCGGCGCCAGCGGCGAGGCCGGCAACATCGTGGCGGGCATCGACTGGAACAAGTACAGCCCGACACTCGCCTTGCGCCGCGGTTTTTCGCAGCGCGCGCTGTATCTGTCCAGCGGCGTGGTCACGCCGCAGGGTTCGGGCACGATTCCCACCGGCCGTATCCTGGTTCCCCAAGCGCTTACACCAGGCGGCTGCCATGTGAACGCCGCGGGCAACGCTTACGTCACCCTGGCCAGCGGCAACGGCAGCAGCCTCGGCGATTACCGCTGCTATGGCGGCTCCAACGATACCTTCAACTACAACGCCTATAACTACATCCAGACCGAGCAGAAGCGCGTGAACTTCTTCGTGCTCGGCAACTACAACATCACGCCGAACCTCACCGCGTTCGCCAACGTGTTCTACAACCGCACCAATTCCGCCGGCCAGGACGCACCCGCGCCCACCAGCACCAACGACGGCTGGTACGTGACTGCGAACAATCCGATCAATCCGTTCGGCGTCACCTTCGGCACGCCGCCGGGCTACACCGGCACCAGCTATGTGATGAGCGAGCGCCTCACCGGACTGGGCACGCGCCTGCATACCTTCGACACCGATAACTTCCAGCTCAACACCGGCCTGCGCGGCCATTTCGGCCAGACCAGCTGGCTGTGGGACGCAAGCCTCAACTATGGTTACGCCAACCGCAAGCAGACCAACTACAACGAAGTGAACATCGCCGACCTGCAAGCGGTGATCAATGGTGGCGGCAATATCTTCAACCAGGCCGATCCGGCGGTGTCGGCGCAATTGGCGAAGGGCGTGGATGCGCCGGTCTACACCCTCACCAACACGATGAAGCAGGTGCAATTCAACGCTTCGGGCGAACTGTGGGATCTGCCCGCCGGTGCGATCCAGCTTTCCACCGGCGCGTTGTACCGCTGGAACTCGATGAACTACACGGTGACGCCGGACGCCATTCTCAATCCGGGCACCGCCACCTGCGCCGTGCTGGCCGAAGCCTGCGGCTCGCCCGGCCGCGGCAGCATCAACGTGAAGGAGCTGTACGCCGAATCGCTGATCCCGCTGCTGTCGGAAAAGCCCGGCGCTTACTCCTTGAATCTTGATGTGGGCATCCGCGCCTCCGACTACAGCACCTCCGGCACCACCACCAACAAGAAGATCGCGCTGGAATACAAGCCGGTCGCCGACTTGCTGGTACGCGCCACCGCCACCCAGGTGTTCCGCGCACCCAACCTCAACGAGCTGGACGACGGCCTGACCATTGGCGGCCCCACCGTCAACGATCCCTGCATTGGCCTGAGTGCCGCGACGCTGGCCGCGCACCCGGCCGCATGCCAATTCGTGCCGCCGCAATGGGCAGGCAACCCGATCCCGCAGGTCACCGCCTACACTTCCGGCGGCAAGCCGGCGGGGGTCAACCTGAAGCCCGAACACGGCAACTCGTTCGACCTGGGCCTGGTGTATTCGCCGAGCTGGCTGGAGGGCTTCTCCACCACCGTGGACGCCTGGCGCATCAACCTGCATGACCTGCTGACGCCACTGGCTGCGCAAACCGTGCTCAATGCCTGCTTCAACAACGACGGCAGCCCGTACTGCAACTTCATCCACCGCTACCCCACCAGCAATGCACTTGCCGGCGCGATCTACTACATGAGCACGCCGGTGGTGAACCTGGGCAACCTCAGCACCAGCGGCATCGATTTCAGCACCAGCTATGCGATACCGCATTTCGACCTGGGCAGCTTCAACCCCGGCAACTTCAAGGTGGGCCTCAATACCACCTACACCAGCACGTACAACAACGACGCCACGCCGGGCCAGCCGGGCGCGAAGACGGTCAACTATGCCGGCACGTACACGCAACAGTTCGGCAGCATCCCCCGCTGGCGCGGCACGCTGACGCTGAACTGGTCGCTGGGCAACTGGAGTGCGCAATGGCAGACGCGCTACATCCACCGCATGACCAACCTCAGCGCCGACATCAACACCGGCGCGCCCGCACCGGTTGCGTCGATCCTGTATCACTCGGCACAGATCGCCTACAACGTGCCGGCGATCAAGACGCGCTTCGAATTCGGCGTGGACAACATCGCCGACAAGGCACCGCCGCTGATCTACCAGAACGGTCCGAACTACAACGTCGATACGTCGACCTATGATGTGCTGGGCCGCTACTACTGGGCTCGGGCCACGGTGAAGTTCTAATTGCAAAAACAGGTAAGCAGACGCTCCCTCCCCATACCGGGGAGGGAGCAACGCACTACGCAGTACACCAGCGCGGATACACCCCTGAGCACTTCCGATCGCGAACGAGAAGCCGCCCTGCTCGCCGCCTTCAATCAGGGCGACATGAACCGCGTGCTCGCCTTGAGCGAAGCGCTGCCTGAAACCGAAACCACCCTGCTGCTGCGCGCATTGGCGCTACGCGCCACCGGCGGCTTGCACGAAGCCCTCTCTCTGCTCACGCGCCTCACGCAACTGGCGCCACGTACGTTCGAATACTGGAACAACCTGGGCCTGGTCGCGCGCGAATCCGGCGATACGCAAACCGCCGCCCAAGCCTTGCAGCAGGCCTTGAAGCTCGCGCCACAAAGCGCCGATGCGCACTACAACCTGGGCCTGCTTCATCTGCAACTGAAGAACTGGCCGGCCGCGCGCGAATCGCTGCTGGAAGCCGTGCAACTCGCCCCTGATTTCATCGACGCACGCCTGTACGCCGCGCATGCCAGCCACGTATGCGGCGACAACTTCGCCGAAGAAGCCATGCTGGAGAACGCTGCCGCCTGGCCGCCGCAACCTGCGGATCAGGCCTTGATGCTGGCGAGCATGCTTTCCACGCTAGGCCAGCAGGAAGCAGCCCTGCGTGCGTTGGATCAGGCGATGCTGCCCCAGGACGATACGGCTCAAGCGCTGCGTGGACGCATCATCGCCATGCGCGCCCTGCTGCATGAACGCGGCAACCGGCTCGACCAGGCCGAACGCGAGCTGACGCAACTGCCGCTGGACGATGCATCGACACTGCAACCGGAACTGGCGTGCGCCGCGTGGCTGGCCCATGCCGCCGTCGCCGCGCGTCGTGGCGAGCGAGAACGCGCAGCGACGCTGTACGAGCGCATCCTTGCCCTCGCCGACGATATGGAAGTGCGCATACAAGCCGCTTTCGGCCTGGCTGCCGCGCGCGACAAACTGGCACGTCACGGCGAAGCGTGGACGGCCCTGCAGCACGCGCATGCCACGCAACTCACCGTGGCGCGCGCGATCGTTCCCGAACTGATGGCCGAAGACAGCGAGCCGTTGGCGATGGCCGATCTTTGCGTCAGCCGCATCGAGCACGACCGCTGGAGACCCTTGGCATCGCCGCGCGCCGAGCAGAGCCCCGTGTTCGTGGTCGGCTTCCCGCGCTCGGGCACCACGCTGCTGGAGCAGATGCTGGATGCGCACCCTGATTTCTGCGCGATGGACGAGCGTGCCTTTATCCACGAACTGACCGAGCGCATGAACTTCGCCGGCCAGCCCTATCCTTCCGCCCTGGCCGAACTCACCCCGACCGAAGCCGACCAGTTGCGCGAGGTGTACGCGGCAATGGTGCGCAAGACCGTTCCCGAGCTTGGGACGCGACGGCTGGTCGACAAGAATCCGCTCAACATGCTGTGCCTGCCGATGATCGCTCGGCTGTTCCCGGAAGCGCGCATCATCCTGTGCCTGCGCCATCCCTGCGACGTGCTGCTGAGCTGCTATATGCAACCGTTCCGCTCGCCGGCCTTCATGGTGTTGTGCAGTTCGCTGGAACGCCTGGCGCGCAGCTATGTGCGCGCGTTCGAGCATTGGTTCAATCAGGCAGAAGTATTTGCACCACGCGTGCTGGAATGGCGCTATGAATCCGTCGTCACCCGTTTCGACGAACACGTGCAACGGCTGGGCCATTTCCTCGACGTCAAGGACGCCACGCCGATGGCACGCTTCGCCGAACACGCGCGCAACAAGGGCTACATCAGCACGCCCAGCTATGCGCAGGTGACGCAAGGCATTCATGCCCGCGCGGTGCATCGCTGGCATGCGTATCGCGAGATGTTCGAGCCAGTGTTGCCGATACTGCGGCCGATGATGGAGCGCCTGGGCTACACCGACACGTAGGTTGGGGTGCAAACCCCAACATCGCCATACATGTGGGAACGGCATGTTGGGGTTTGCACCCCAACCTACACGGCGGCCGCGTTGAAGTCGCCGATCGCTTCTATTAGCGCCGTGACCGCCTCGCGCTCAGCTTCCGTCAAATCCGGATTCCAACTGTCCAGAATCAACACCACGCGCGTTTCGCCACTGCGATTCCAGGCCTCGTGCTCGAACGTGTCATCGAACGTGACGCAGCGCCCTTCCTCCCACACATGCGTCTGGCCACCCACGCGCAAGGCGCAGTCAGGCGGCACGATCAACGGCAGATGAGTGACCAGGCGTACGTTGGTCACGCCGGTGTGAGGCAGGATATGCGTGCCGGGGCTGAGCACGGAAAACAGCGTTTCCGGCGCGTGCTCGCGGATATGCGTGAGCGGCAGGCTGTCCAGCAGCGCCGCGGTGCGCGGGCACGCCGCCGCGTGCTCGTCGTAGCGCTCGCCGTGCCGATAGAAGAAATACGCATCCCAGGCAGCGGGTTGCGGGCCGGAGGATTGCAGCATCGCCTGCTGCGATTGGCCCGGTGGCGGCGCGCCGAGAAACGCTTCCAGTTTTTGCTCCTGCGCCAGCACGGTCCGCAGTTCGTCGCGCACCTGGTCGGTGGCCGCTTCCAGCGCGTCATGCCAGGGAAAGCGCTCGCGCGGGTAATAGGGTCGGCTGGGAATGTCCGGAAAGTAGAGAAACTTCGGCCGCTGGCGCGGATCGGCCATGGCGACGGCGCGCTCGCCCAGATAGCCGTCCAGGCAATGCTGCACCCGTTGCATCTCGCTGGCCCCATAGCGCTGCAGCAAAGGTTCCAGCACGCGATGGAACCAGGCCAGCCGCCCGGCATCGACATAACGCATGGCGTGCTTGACCGCCTCGCGCAGGCCCGGCGCGGTGGTGTCGTCGCTCAGCCAGCGCCCTTGCGCTTGCGCGGTACGCAGGGCGCCGAAATAGGCCGTCAACGCCTCGCGCGGCTGCCCCAGGCGTTCCAGCGCGATGCCCAGGCGCAGGCGCACCACGAACAAGCCCGGCGCCACGCGCAAGGCGCGACGCAGGGTATGGGCGGCAGCGGAAAAGTCGGCGTCGAACAGTTGCGCCGTGCCGACTACCTGCAAGGCTTCCACGTCATCCGGCGCTTCGTCCAGCACGCGCTTGAACAGCTGCGCGGCCTGCGCCAGATCGTCACGTTCCAGGCATGCACGCGCGGCATCCCGCCATGGCGCAAGCGGCGTTGCAGTGGGCGTGTTCATGCATCGGTCCCTCCCCGGCCTGGTCTTTATCGCACACCGGCGGGCGCTTTCCCATCGCGTTCGGGGAAAAAGCCGCCGCGGCAACCGTTCTGCAACGATTTCGCCATGGCTTGGTGACCTTGCCGCATCAGACTGTGCTCCCGGCGACCAAACCGGGGAGCGATGCCATGGCTATTCTTCGTTGCCGAAGCGCCTTCATTTCCGACGTCCATCTGGGTACACCGGACTGCAAGGCAGCCTATCTGCTGGATTTTCTGCGCAGCCTGCAGTGTGAAAAGCTGTACCTGGTCGGCGACATCATCGACCTGGAAGCCTTGAGCCGCCGCCGCTGGTGGCATCCGGACCACGGTACGGTGATCGCCGAGGTGCTGGACATGGCCCGCCGCGGGATCGAGGTGACCTACATTCCCGGCAACCACGACTGCGCCTTGCGCGGCCTGGTCGGCCAGTCCATCTGCGGCGTGCGCATCGAGCTCAACGCCATCCATGTAGGCGCCGACGGCCGCCGCTATCGCGTGAGCCACGGCGACGAATACGACCCCGAACAGATCGGCCGCAGCTGGATGTTGCATCTGGGCGAAGCCATGCACCGCTTCGTGTGCTGGGGCAACCGCCGCGTCAACGCCTGGCGCCGCCGCATGGCGATGCCGTACCTGCCGCTGTCGATCATCGTGAAATCGCATGTCGGCAAGGCGCTGGCCTATATCCGCGCCTACGAGGAACGCGTGGCCGCCGGCGCGCGCGAGCATGGCGTGGACGGCCATATCTGCGGCCACATCCATTTCGGCCAGGTGCGCACCATCGACGGCGTGGTCTACCTCAACGACGGCGACTGGGTGGAGCACTGCACCGCGCTGGTCGAAGACGAGCACGGCGCGATGGAGCTGATCCACTGGAGCGAGCAGCCAACCGCCTTGGGCCACGCCAGCTTGCAGCAGGTGCAGCCTTCGCCGATGGCGGCCCTGGCGCTGGCACCGCTGGCGCGGCGCAAGAAGCCCGAAGACATCGAGTTGCCGTCCGCCGCCTGAGGCACGTCGGTTTGGGCGCAATCCCCAACCGACGCCCTTGATCCGCCGCCGCGCTGCCAATATGTGGGAAGGATTACAATTGGCCCCTTCTTCGCCGGAGTTCCTTTCCCCATGTCCCTCGACACCGCCACCCGCGACCGCATCGAAACCCTGCTGAAAGACCACCGCGTGGTGCTGTTCATGAAGGGCACGCGCTACCAGCCGATGTGCGGCTTCTCCGCCGCCGCCGTCAACACGCTCAACGAGCTGTTGCCCGACTATCACACCGTGAACGTGCTGGAAGACCAGGACATCCGCGAAGGCATCAAGGCGTTCGGCAACTGGCCCACGATTCCGCAACTGTACGTGGAAGGCGAGCTGGTCGGCGGCGCCGACATCATTCGCCAGATGTACGGCAGCGGCGAACTGCACCAGCTGTTTGGCGCCACGCCGCCGGACCGCACCCCGCCGGAAATCACCATCACCGACAAGGCCGCCGAAGCCATCCGTTCCGGCACCGCCAACGCGCAGGGCATGGCGCTGCACCTGGAAATCGGCCCCGACCACAGCGCCGGCTTCCAGCTCGCGCCGGCCGGTGACCACGACATCGTGGTCACCGCCAACGGCATCGAGGTCCACTTCGACCCGGCCAGCGCCCAGCGCGCCAAGGGCATCGTGATCGACTGGGTCTCCACCATGCAGGGCGAAGGCCTGAGCCTGAAGTTTCCCGGCGCCGGCGGCGCCAGCGTCCAGTCGATGAGCGTGCAGGAGCTGAAAAGCCGCCTCGCCGCCGGCACCATCACCCTGATCGACACCCGCCCCGCCCAGGGCCGCGCCATCGCCAAGCCCCTGCCGCAAGCGCGCATCCTGGAAGAAGAAGGCTACACCGCACTCGCCAACCTACCCAAGGACACGCCGATCGCGTTCATGTGCCACCACGGCATCTCCAGCCGCAGCGTGGCCGAGCAGTTCGTGGGGCACGGGTTTACGCAGGTGTATAGCGTGGATGGGGGGATCGATGCGTGGGCGGCGGAGGTTGATGCGAGCGTGCCGCGGTATTGATATCTGCCGTGCTTAAACGCAACAAATGAATACGGGGCTCATGGCCCCGTTTTTTTTCGATTGCCCCACAGCGGTCAATGCACGTACGGCTTCAGACTTCCGCCCACATACGCAGCAAATTGGCGTGCGACTTGCTCACCGAATCGAAAAGCGCGCTCTTGCCTTCGCGGTTGAAGATTTGCCGTTTGGCGTTTTCCAGATCCCAGAGCAGCTCCCGCTGGGCAGGATCACGCACCTGACTTTGCACCCAAATGATGGCCGCATCGCGCACACCGCGCGTGACCGGCGTAACGTGATGCAAGGTATTGGCTGGATAAGCGATGACGGCTCCCGCATCCAGTTTGAACTGACCGGCAAGACCATTTACGTAAACCACCAGTTCACCGCCGTCGTAGCCCTTGGGGTCGGACAAAAAAACGGTGATCGCGATATCGCTGCGCACTGCATTGCCGAGGCCGCCCATGATCGGTGCATCGACATGCTGGCCATATTGCATGCCTTGGCCATAGCGATTGAAAAGAGGTTGCGTGTTCGACGCTGGCAACAATGCCGCCTGCAGCATGCCGTTGCGGAAGAACGCTTCGCGCACGATGCCTGCCAATCGTTCGTAGGCAGGCGTACCCAGCATCACCTGAAGATTTTTCTTTACTTCGCGCGCCGACCAACCGGCGGTACTCGCACCGTCGGCAAAGCTGGCGCTTTCCAGTTCGGCTCGAATGGCCGTCAATTCTTCGGGATTGAGCACATTGGGAACGCAGAGGATCAAGGTCAGGGTCCTTCGCAGTGGATGGCCGGCCGGGCTGGCTTATGGTACCCGCCCGCACCACAGCCGGAAACGCAGGAAAGCACATTCAGAGGGTATTTCCTGGACAATATGCGAGACTGCCAAAGCCCCGCTGACTCTTCTGTACGGTATCCGCCATGCCATCGCAAAGCGTCCCCCCGTCGCCGGCCATTCGTCAGTTGTTGGCCCAGGCCGGCAGAGCCCTCAACCAAGGGCAACCCGATGCGGCCGAGCGAGCTTTGCAGCAAGTGCTTGCCGATGCGCCAACACTGGTGGATGCGCAGGTCCTGTACGGCGTGACCAGCTTGATGCGCGGAGACAGCGCCAAGGCCATCGAGTTCTTGCGAAAGGCGGAGCAACAGCGTCCTGACGACGCCAACATCCAGATGAGTCTCGGCGGTGCCTTGCATGATGCCGGAGCCACCGATGAAGCGCTGGCCCATCTTCGCCGAGCCTGCGCCTTGGCGCCCAAACAGGCCTCGGCCTGGTACAACTTGGGCAAGGCGCTCAAGCAGCAATGGAAGCTGGAAGAAGCCGTCGACGCACTGCGCCATGCGCTTGCCTTGAACGACGGTTACATCCTGGCGCGCATCTCCCTGGCCGACATCTGCACCATCCAAGGCAACATTGCGCAAGCGGTACGGGAATACCGCCGCGTGCTGCAACAACAGCCCGAACAGGCCGAAGCCTGGCACGCGTTGGCGAACCTGAAAACCGAACCGCTGAACGCCGCCGACGTAGAACACATTCGTCGCGCATTACGTAATCCGGCAATCAACCCCAACACACGGGTGGCGCTTGGCTTCAGCTTGTTCAAAGCACTGGAAGACCAGCACGATTACGCCGGCGCATTCGAAGCGCTGCGTGAGGCCAATGCCAACAAGCGACGCCTGGTGCGGTGGGACGCAGCAGTCGAACACGCGCGCATCGAAATGATCATGACGGCTTTCCGAGAGCCCCTGCCCGAGCCGCTGGACCCCACCTTGGGCAAGGAAGTCATCCTGATCGTCAGCATGCCTCGTTCGGGCTCAACCCTGGTCGAACATATCCTCGCCTCGCATCCGCAGGTAGAAGGCGCCAATGAGATTCCTGACCTGCCGTCTATTCTCGAAGAGGAATCCCGCCGTCGTGGGCAAGCGTTTCCGCAGTGGGTCGGCCAAGCCGACGCAAACGACTGGGCGCGTCTGGGCAACGATTATCTGGCACGCACCGCACGCTGGCGGGAAACCCGCCCTTACTTTACCGACAAGGGCCTGCTGAATTGGCAATGGGCGGGCGCCATACGAGCCATGCTGCCGGGCGCCAAGATCATTCACTGCCACCGCGATCCGGTCGACACCTGCTTCTCGTGCTACCGCCAATTGTTCAACGACGGTATTTACTACAGCTATGACATGGCCGAATTGGCGGAACATTACCGCGACTATCAGCGGCTCAGCGATTACTGGCTGATGCGCTTTCCCGATTGGATTCTGGATTTTTCGTACGAATCCTTGGTGCAAGATCCGGAGACGCAGGTCCGGCGGTTACTCGCATTTTGCGAGTTGCCGTTTGATCCTGCATGCCTGTCGCCACATGAGGCCAAGCGCAACGTATACAGCACCGCCAGCGCGGCGCAGGTGCGTCAGCCGATCCGGCAGGAACCGGCGCGCAGCGCCCCCTACAGCGGTTGGCTGCAACCGCTACGCGACCGCCTCGCGCGCTAAACGAACGAGGCCGCCGGTTCCCCGGCGGCCTCGTTATCCTCCTTCTCGCCTCCTCCACCCGGCGACATCGACTTGCGATGACGCCGAGCGAAGAAGTCTTGCTTCTTACCAGTCGTACTTGACGTTGAACTCCGCATAGCGCGGGGCTTCCGTCGCAAACACACCGCCGCGTACACCAGGCTGTGGAAGCTTGTAGTTGGGGTCCGGCGCTCCGCCGACGTCGTCGTGGGTGACGACATAAGCGGTAGTGTTCTGCTCGTTGAACAGGTTGTGGACCTGCACCTGCAGCGTCAGATGCTTGCCGGCCCATTCCGGAATGTAGCTGACCGCCAGGTCGATCTGATGCGTCCAAGGCGTATGCCCGGCCTTGCCCGGAGGCGACGGCTCGCCATTGCACCAGTGATAAGCCTCGCCGTAACCATCCGGATCGATCTGGTTCGGACCCCAGGCGCCCAGGCAGGTGATCGGTGCGCCCGACTGAATGACATACACGCCGCTGACCAGCCACTCCGGGGTGATCCCGTAGGTGCCATAGGCCTTCAGTGTGTGGCGATGCGAATTGGGCAGTTCGCCGTTGGCATACTGCATCAGCTCAGGGAAGTCCCACGCCTCGCTGAGCGAGCCGGACTGGCCGCCGCCGGCAGCAGCCGACGCATTGCTGGTCTGGCCGAGCGGCGAATAGGTCGGGCCTTCCGTGGTGCCGTAGCTCTTGGCAAACACGTAGTCGATCTTGCCCATCCACTTGCCGTCCCACGGATGCTCAAGCGCTTCTTCCAAGCTGTAATACTTGCGGAACGCAGCGGGGAAACCTGTGACGAATCCCGCAGCAGACGCCGTATGCGGATTCCAGGTGTAGGTCTTGTAGGTACCGTCGGTCGCCAGGTAGCGCATGGTGTTGCTGCGCCCGGGATTGACCACAACGTCAGTCTGGAACACGGTGGGATCCGCGTCCGCGGGCATGTTGACAGTGCCCGTGTCATCGATGACGTTGTTCATCTTCGAATAGGTCGCCTGCGAGGTCCACACCAGCGACTGGCCGAACGCATTGAACGCCTTCTGGAAGCCCAGCACGTATTCGTCCTGGTACATCGACTTCAGATCCTCGGCGGCAACCGTCTTGGGATCCTTGGGCGTGCCGTATTCGCCGTCGGGCGAATATGGCGTCGCGCTCGTCGCAACCTGGGTCAGGCCCTGCGGAATGCCGTTCGCATCGATGGACGAATAGGTGAAGTACTCGTTGATGTAGGCGTTCTTGCCGGCTGTGCGAACACCCAGTCCGGTCGGCAGGGCAAGGTAGTAGCGCCCCACGTTGCCGTACAGCTTGGCGCTGCTGTCACCGAAGATGTCCCAGCTGAAGCCCAGACGCGGCTGCCATTGCGGCTTGGTCTGCCTGATGTAGGCCACATTGGCAGCGTTGAAATTGGTGAACTGGTCGTTGCGCACGCCGAGGTTCAGCAACAGATTGGGCGTAACCTGCCAATTGTCCTCGATGAACTGCGCCTTCTGCTCCACCGTGAACGTGGCCGTGCCGCCATACACACGTTTCTGGACGTAGTAGCTCTGCGCATCCGCACCGGTACCCACCGGGCCGCCATTGGGATAATTGATCGGATTGTCGACGCACTGGCCCAGGGCGTTGCAAGTGAGGGTCGGCGACGTGAAGTTCTTTGCCCCTTGCTTGCCGTAGACCCAGTAGTACCCAGGACCGCCGGGGATGCTACCGTCGCTGATGTCCGTGCTGCGCATGTTGTCGATGCCGAACTTCAGGTCGTGGTTACCCAGTTTCCAATCCAGGTCCAGACGGAAGTTGTTCTCGCTCGACTTGTGGTCCGGAGAAGGAATGGTAGCCGGATTGATGTTCGTGTTGCCGTAACCCGGAACGGTGGGGTTTTGGGCTGAAACACTGCGTATGCCCGGCAGCGACGGATCGAAGCCCGGATAGGCCACTTGCTCGCTGAAGTACGTGCTCTTCATCTTGCCGGCCAGCACGCTCAGCGTAAGGTTGTCGGTGATGTAGGAGGTGTACTTCAGGATGCCGAGCTCGAACTTACTCGAGTACAACGGATTGTTGATGCCGTTGAAGCTACCCACGGTGTTGGTGGTGTAGTCGTAGTTGTATGCGTTGTTCGATTGGTCCTGGAACTTGCTTGAAGCATAAGTAGCTTCAAGCACGTTGCTGTCGTTGATATTCCAGTCCAGCTTGCCGTAGAACTTGGGCGAAGTGGTGCTCACCGAATTGTAGTAAGGCGAATTGACCGAATCGACAGCCTTGCTGCTGTTGTGCTGGGCTTCCGCAGTGAGGTAGAAGAACAGCTTGTCCTTGATCAGCGGACCTGAAATATAGGCGTCGTAGGTCTGGGTCCAGTTCTCATCCTTGCTGCGATTGGCATAGATGTCGCCAGGCCGTTGGCCCGCCGTGGTCGATTGCGGGTTCGCGTAGTAAATATTGTCGTAGGAACTTTGTGCCCAGGCCGGCGCGAAAGTGATATAGGCGCCTGCGTGGAATTCGTTGCCACCGCGATGGCCGACCTGGCTGATCACGCCACCGGTGGAGCGACCGTACTCGGCGCCGTAGCCGGAGGTGATGGTCTGCTGTTCGGCGATGGCGAAGTACGGCAGCGCGATACCGCCAGCGTTACCCACCGGATCGGTCGTGTTGAAACCGTTGATGTAATAGGCGTTCTCCACCGTCGAGTCGCCGCCGAAAGAAATCAGCGGGGTGCCGGCCGGGCCGGTGCCGAGGCTGGCGTTGGCGCCGGAAACACCGGGTGCCAGCAGGGCGATGGATTCAGCGTTGCGTGCCAGCGGCAGCTGCTTCAGCTGCTGGGCGGTAATCACCGAGGTCTGGCGTGTCGAGGCCACGTCGATGACCGGGATCGAGTTGGCCGTAACCGTCACGCTGGCCAGGTTCTGCGCATTCTGGCTACCCGCAGCGGCTTCAAACGGCACCGTGACCGGACCGGCCACGCTGACGGACACATTGTCCTGGGTAGCAACCGTCTGGCCGTTGTTTTGCAGCGACACGCTATAGCTGCCCACCGGCAGCGCGGTGGCGGAATACCGACCCGAACTGGCATCTACCGGAACAACGCGAGTAAGGCCGGTTTGCTTGTTGACGACCTTGACCGTCTCACCAGCCGCCGCCGGCGCTGTGCCCACGATCGAACCCGTAGTGGCCTGGGCAAATACCTGCCCGGAAAAGCCGAAACCCATGGCTATGGCAACTGCCAATGCAGTGTGACGCACCGGCATCTTGTTCGATGCAGGCACAAATTTCTTGATGCTCATTAGATGCTCCCCAGCAGCGAGAAAACAAAGAGGTAAAGACCGCAAAAAACGCTTCTTCCAGGCCCGGAATCTGGTTCGGCCTGATCACAAGCGGACGGTTTTTTTGTTCCCCATCCCCGACAAATTGCCCAAAACACCTGTCAATGGTTAACAGCTGTTTAGCACTTTGTTGTCCTGAAAATTAAGGGTTTAAATAACAAAAAGTCAACGGTAAATAATTGCGTGACCTTCGTTTAAACTTGCGAAATCGTGATTTTTTTGTGAAAACCAACTGCAGGACCTAGGCCAGGAAGGGGCACTGACGCACCCACGAAGGGCGAGTCACAGTGCCATGGCGGTGTAATGGCTCACTCGCCGGGCTGCTCATCCTCGAACCGTAGATGCTTGACGCTGCGCCCGTTCCGACGCACCAGCTTCAGCGCTTCGATGCCGATGCGGATATGCGCCTCCACATATTGGGAGGTAACACTGCGATCACTGAGCTCGGTCTTCACACCCTCCGGAATCATCGGTTGATCGGATACGAGCAATAGCGCACCGCAAGGAATGTGATTGGCAAAGCCTGCCGCAAAGATGGTGGCGGTTTCCATGTCTACCGCCATGCAGCGCGTGCGCCGCAGATATTCCTTGAACGTCTCGTCGTGCTCCCACACGCGCCGATTGGTGGTGTAGACCGTACCGGTCCAGTAGTCGTGGCCCAGGTCACGAATCATGGTGGAAACGCCACGCTGCAATTGAAATGCGGGCAACGCAGGCACTTCGGACGGCAGATAATCGTTGCTGGTGCCTTCGCCGCGAATGGCGGCAATGGGCAGAATCAAATCGCCTAGCTGGTTTTTCTTTTTCACTCCACCGCATTTACCCAGAAACAGCACCGCGCTGGGCTGGATCGCACCCAACAAATCCATCACCGTGGCGGCATTGGGGCTGCCCATGCCGAAATTGATGAGCGTGATGTCGTCCGCCGTAGCACTGGGCATGGGCCGATCGCGCCCCTGCACTTCCACGCCATGCCATTCCGCAAAAAGGTCGACGTAGTGGCCGAAATTGGTGAGCAGAATATGGCGGCCGAATTGCTCCAGCGGCACACCGGTATAACGCGGCAACCAGTTGGTGACGATCTCGTGTTTGGTTTTCATTCGAAGCTCGTGTCGGGCACGGCGAACCTCCGCCATGCATTACCGGTGACGCCACACCGGCAGAGTGCCAACTTTAGACGCGCCTATCTTACGTTTCTCTCGCTGCTACAGCGAGAGAAACGGCGCCAGGTAGACGACGCTTGCCATACCTGGCATAAAAAAACGCCTCGGCATAACCGAGGCGTTTGTGAGGCACTTCCTCTCAGGAAAGAGAAGATCGTTTTCGCTTAGTAGTCGTAGGACACAGACAGACGCACGTAGCGCGGCTGGTTGTAGTACATACCCAGCCCGTAGGTGTTGGAGACCGATTGATACGAGCTTTCGCTGGTAGCGTTCCACTGGCTGGGCGCCTGACGGTTCAGCACATTGAACACATCCAGACCGAACGCCAGCTTCTGCTGCGCGAACATCGGACGATAGTTCAGACCCAGATCCAGGCGCTGGGTCCAGGGCATACGGCCCAGTGCACCCGGAGCCGAAGGCTGGCCGAAGCAGTAGTGATATGCCGAGCCGTAAGTCATCGGGTCATGCTTGGCGATATTGGGGCCGTAGTAGCCAAGGCAGGTCTTGGGCGCGCCCGACTGCAGCAGCACACGGGCCGACACCATCCACTCTGGAGTGATCGAGTAGGCGCCGAAGGCCTTGATCGAATGCGTACGGTCATTGAACAGCAAGCCATTGCTGTTCTCCATGATCGCGGCACCGTCCCAGTCTTCCGTCTTGCTGACGTCGGTCTGGCCGATATCCGAACGCACCTGGCCTTCGGTGTTGCCGTAGCTGCGCGAGAAGACGTAGTCCACGCGTGCCTGCCACTTACCGTCGTACGGATGCTCCAGATACGTGTCGAGCGCGTAGTACTTGCGCTTGGTGCCTTGGGTGAAGCCCCAGTCGCTGGTGCTCATGGTCACGTTCGTGTAGCCGGTGCCGTCGTTGCGCGCAACCGCGAAGGTATTGCTGTGGCCCGGATTGAACAGGCGGCAGCCGGGCGTACCGGTGTTATAGTCCGCTGAATTCAGACCCATCGAGTCAATCTTGGCGGCCAGCTTGTCCATGTCGCAAACGTCGTCGATGGCGCTTTGCAGCTTGCGCAGCGTGAACTTCGCACCGGTGGTCCAACTCGAACCTAGCGTCTTGTCGAAGCCCAGGATCAGCTCGTCCTGGAATTCCGAACGCAGATCGGTAGCGGTGAAGGTCTTCGGGTCGGGCGTGACGCCGTACTCGTTATCCGCCGAATGCGCCGGGCCAAGGGAGCTCAGACCAGTCGGCGTGCCGTTGGCGGAGATGCCGGTGTAGGTGAAGTACTGGTCGGTATACGTGGAGGCCGAAGCGCCACGAATCGCCACGCTGCTGGGCAGCGCGAGATAGTAACGGCCGAGATTGGCGTACAGCCTCAGGCTGGCATCGCCGAATACATCCCAGCTTGCGCCCAGACGCGGTGCCCATTGGTTACCGCTGCGTACGTAAGCCTGTTCACTGTTGTTGTAGTTGGTGAACTTGTCGTTGCGCAGGCCGATATCCACTAACCAACGATCGGTGACCTGCCACTTGTCTTCCAGGTAGTACGCCTTCTGCGCCACCGACATGCTGGTGGTCGAACTGAAAATGCGTTGGCGAACGTAGTACGGCTGAAGCGGTGCGGCGGCAAAGTCATTGATAGGAGTGGTGAGCTTCGACGTCTTGGAGTAGCGCCAAGTGTAACCAGGGCCGCTGGTGGTCGAACCCTGATCGTGCGCGTGGAAGTACATGTTGTCCATACCAGCGGACAGATCGTGACTGCCCAGGTGGTAGTCGACATCCAGGCGCAGACCATGCGTACGGCTGCTGGCGTCCGGCGCCGTGATCAGGCGCGTGGTATTGCTGTTGGTGATAATGTTGCCGCCGGTGTAGGCGGGATTTTCAAGGTTGGGATTGATCAGGAACGGATCGGTCGAATTCATCCCCGGAATGCGGGTGGAGTTGGTCACCTTGCTCTTGCCGAAGGTGGCGCTCACTGTCAGATCTTGCGTGATGTAGCCGGTGTACTTGGCGATGTCGTAGGTACTGGTGTCCTTCGACCACGTCGGATACAGGCCCAGCGCACCACCCGTGGTGTTGTTGCTGTAGTTGTAGCCGTAATACTGGCCCGAGCTCACGTTCGCCGGATCGAGCAGACCGGCATCGGCAGGCTGCTTGTTGACGATGTGCGTCAGTTCCAACAAGTGGTTGTCGGTGATGTTCCAGTTCACCTTGCCGTAGAACTTGTTCAACTTATTGGTGTAGTTGAGGTACGCAGCCTGTGCGGCATCCGAGGTATTGGTGCTGCGGCCTTCCACCTTTTCCGCTTCCGCGGCCAGGAAGAAGAACAACTTGTCCTTGATCAGCGGGCCGCCAACATAGGCGCTATACACCGTGCGCCACTGCTTGTCGCTCTTGCGGTACTGATAAATGCTGCCCGGCAAGGTCGAATCGACATAGGAATACCCCGACGGGAACGACATATTGGGGTAGTAGCGGTTCACCGGGTCGGATTCGAGGAAGCGCGGTTCCCAGAGCATCTGGCCGCCGAAATGCCACTCGTTGGTGCCCTGCTTGCCGATCTGGCTGATCACGCCGCCGTCGGAGCGGCCGTACTTGGCGCTGTAACCGCCGATGTAGGTTTCCTGCTGCTCGATCGAGCCGTAAGGCAGACCCACGCCACCCAAGTTGGACAGCGGATCGGAGGTGCTGAAACCGTTGATGTAGTACGCATTCTCGCTGGGGCTACCGCCACCGAAGGAAAGCGAATTCTTGAAGAAGGCACTACCCTGCACCACGCCGGGCGCCAACAATGCAATGGACTCAGCCGTACGGCCCAGCGGCAGGCGCTGCAGATCCTTGGAAGTGATCACCGAGCGCGAATCCACCGATGCCACGTCGATCTGCGGCAACGCATTGGCATTTACCGTCACAGTGCTGAGCGTTTTGGCTGCGAAAGAAATTTCAGTGTTTACACCGACGGCAAGTGTCACGTTATCGCGGCTATCGACCACCGAGCCGTCTTTCTTCAATTGCACCGAGTAGACACCCACCGGCATGTTGCTGATGCGGTAGTGCCCCGAGCTGTCTACCGATACTTCTCGGGTAAGGCCGGTCTGGCTGGTCACTGTTACCGAGTCGCCGACCGGTGCCTGGCCGAAGAACGTGCCGGTGGTGGACTGCGCCATGGCCACGCCGGTAAAGCCAAAACTCATTGCAAGAGCCGCAGCAAGAGCGTGGCGACGGTAGTTACCCGCGCCAATCAGGTTACGCTTCATCATTATTCAAAACTCCCCATAAAGCCCAAATGGGCCAAAGACAACGACTGCACGAACTGCTCCGTGCAACCCCAGTTGCAAGCGAGGTATAGCGACCGAATTGCCAGTATCCCTGTGGTTATCTGGCAAGTTTCCCCTCGGTACTGCGCGATCCACGGAGTGAATCAGACGCAGACTTACCCCCCGTCGGCAGAAACTTACGTCAGCGCTCTTACCGGTGTCAACAATTTCTTAGCAAAAATATCGCATTCTTTTGCGATGCATGCGCCCTCAACAGGGCGTAACAACCATGGAATTAACTAATTGATTTATAACAAAAAGATCGTTTTTTTGACGAGAACATCTTGGTGGTGATGCGCCATTTCCTCTATTGCGAGAACGTCGCGTCCCTGCCTCCGAAAAGGGGACGCAAAATATCGCACCATGGAGATCGCAACTTTTTGCCTTAGATGAAGTGCCTTGGTCGCGCTCGCTTTTTATCTGGCTTCGGCTCTTTCTCCAAACAAGAGCCTTGCAACAGCGCTCGCACAGTTGAGAGTCAACAAAAGCCATCCACCCTGTCTTGACCGACCACCAGTGGCGCACTGCGACAACACCTCTTCCAGCCACATGCTATGTTGCCCACGCACACAGAGGGTGAGGAAATCGGCAACATGCGAATGGGCCTGGCTATCGATGCATCCTGCGATCTGCCACAGGACTTTCTGCAGCAACACGACATCGCGGTCATGCCTATCGCGGTAAAGGTCGACAAGTCCACCTTCAAGGATGATCGCAATCCGGCTGAAATCGAGCGGTTTTTGAAGCTGGACCTGGGCAGCCGCAGCCACTCGGCGGAAACCGAGCCCTGTTCGGTGGACGATGTGCAGAAGCTGTTTCTGGACAAGCTGGTGCTGGAGAAGGACTGCGTGTTCTGCCTCACCATCACCGCCGGGCGCAGCGCGATTTACGACAACGTGGTCAAGGCCAGCTTTGCGGTGTTGAAGAACTACCGCAAGGTGCGCGAGCCGGCGGGCATTACTGGTCCTTTCCTGATGCGTGTGCTGGATACGCGCAGTCTGTTCGTCGGTTCCGCGCCCTGCGTGGTCGAAGCGGTGCGGCTGATCCAGGCCAACGAGACGCCCGCCGCGATCCGCGAACGGCTGGCGTATATCGCCGAGAACTCCTACGGCTACATGCTGCCGCGCGACCTGTATTACCTGCGTGCGCGCGCCAAGAAGAAGGGTGACCGCAGCGTGGGGTTGCTCAGCGCGGTGCTGGGTTCCACGCTGGACATCAAGCCGCTGCTGCGTGGCTACCGCGGCGAGACCACGCCCGTCGGCAAGGTGCGCGGGTGGGAGCACGGCTGCGAAACGCTGTTCAGCTATGCGGCCGACCGCGTCCGCGCGGGATTGCTGGTGCCGGTGATGTGCACCGCCTACGGCGGCGATCTGAGCGAGCTGCCCAAGCTGCCCGGTTATCGGCAACTGGCCGATGCGTGCCGGGAATGCGGCGTGGCGCTGATGCAGGCGCCGATGAGCATTACCGGCATGGTCAACGTGGGCGAAGGCGCGGTGACGATCGGTTTCGCCGCCGAAGAACACCACGTCGAATTCTGATGGCTCGTGCAAGCGTAGAATCGCGGCATGACCCGCTCCCGCGCAACCGTCGTGTCGATGGCCTTCCTCGCTTTTGCGTTGGGAATGCCATCGCCTGCGCCGATACGGGCGCAAACGCTTACCGTATATAAGTGTCGTGCGGCGAACGGGCAGCTGATTTACCAGGGCACGCCTTGCGCACGCGACCAGCAGCAGCAAACCATGGAGCTGGACGATCGCGGACCGGCTGCTTCGCCGCCGCCAACACCGCCCAGCTCGCCACCCGCGCATGTGGCTGCTACGCCGGCGCCACCTGTCGCCGCGCCGCGTACACCGCCCTCCACCATGTACCGATGCGCGCGCGCCACAGATCGCAGTACGTATCTAAGCAGCAACGGGAATCCCCAGCCCTATTACGCACCGATCGCGATGACCGGCATGCTCCCTACCCCGCTCGGGCACGTCGCGCCGCGTGCGTCGCCGAACGCGGCGATGGTCGCCAGCAACTACGTATTGGTGCAGGACCAGTGCGAGCCGCTGACGCCGCAAGACACCTGCGCCACGTTACGCGATCAATATGACGAGAACGAACGCAAACTGTCGCGCGCATTCAAGGCCGATCAGCCGGCATTGCAGCAACGTGAGAACGAATTGCGTACTGAATTGAGCCGTTGCTCAACATAAGCATCCGGAGCATCCTGAGCGTAACTCAACGACCCGCGGAATCGTTGGGTTACGCTGCGCTAGCCCAGCCTACGCAAAACCTGCGCAATGTCATGCAAGTAATTGCCGCAAGCATTGTGCGCAGTTACCCACCAGCCTTTTCCCAAGCGTTTTGGAAAAATGCAGGCGCTCAGAAACCGTAGTTCAAAAACCCCCCGTCCACCGCCAGCACCTGTCCGGTGATGTAGCTTGCGGCGGGCAGACATAGAAACGCGATGGCGGCGGCCACTTCTTCCGGTTCGCCGATGCGGCGCAGCGGCGTACGGTCCAGCACTTCGTCGAGATAATCGGCATCGGCCAGCGCCGGTTCGGAACGCTGTGTGCGGATGTACCACGGCGCCACCGCGTTGACGCGGATGCCGTCGATGGCCCATTCGGCCGCGAGGTTGCGCGTAAGCTGATGCAGCGCCGCTTTGGTCATGCCGTACGGGGACCCGGTACGCACGTGCGTAACGCCGGACACCGAGCCCACGTTCACGATCGCCCCGTTGGCGTGCTGCGCCAGATGCGGATGCGCCAGCCGGCACATCTCATAGACGGAAAACAGGTTCTGCTCGAAGATCGCGCGATATTCGGCTTCCTCGTAGTCCAGCGTGGCCTTGGGCGCGTTGCCGCCCGCGTTGTTGACAAGGATGGAAAGCGGCGTGCCCAGGTCGGCGATCCAATCGAACACGGCCAGACGATCCTCCGGCTCGCTGACGTCGGCGGCGAACGCCAGCACTTCCACGCCGGGGTAATCGTCCGTCAATTCCACGCGGACCTGCTCCAGGTAGTCGTCATCGCGCGCGACCAGCAGCAGATCCGCGCCCAGCCCGGCGAGCTCGCGCGCCGTGGCATAACCAATGCCTTTGCTGGCGCCGGTGATCAGCGCGGTGTGTTCCTGCAATTGCCAAGCGTCGATGCGGCTGTTCATGGGCGGAGCTTAACATCCGGACACATGGTCTTTTAAATGGCCAACTTCATATCTGGTTCCCGCCTAGCGAGCTTAAGTTGGACTTTTCTCAACAACACCGCTACCGTCGATAATGGGCCACGCTTACGATGGCATGGCTCAAGCGAATGGCTCTCCGGAAAGGGGCATTTCCGTAACTATTCGCTCTTCCGTTAACTCATGGAGGTACGATCATGCAGAACACACAAGTCAATATTTCCGCTGAAGATATTGCTCGTCCGTTTGCTCGTGTCGTGGCTGTCGAGTTTTCGAGCGAGGTAATCGAAAGCGTTGTCGCCAAGGGATGTTTCATGTCGTCCGGCACGAATCCTGATGTTTGGCGTGATTCAGCAGACGACGGCACCTGATCCCCGAGTTCATCAAGTCACTGATGATCGATGACTGCCCGCGATAGCGGGCAGTCATCCCAATGTCTCGTCGATCAAATTTCGAGCAGGAGCCTGATCATGACTCCACAGGTACTGATTTTTGCCCCACAAAATGACGCACATGCTACGGCGGTTCGCTGGGCACTTGGGCAATGTGACGTCGATGTAGTGCTTGCTCCTTCGATACGCGCTGACGAAGACAGCCGGATAGCGATATGGGTGGACACGCATGGATTCAGAGTGAGCAGCACCGAGCATTCGCCCAAGCAAAGCCTCCGTTCCGCCTGGTATCGCCGCCCCAGGGCGCCGGACGCCGGCGCGTGTCACGACGCCGATCGCGCCTTCATCGCCGGGCAGTGGCTACGCCTACAGAACAACATTTTTGGACTGGCCGAAAATCTGCTCGATGCGCTCTGGATTAACAATCCGAATGCGGCCGATCGAGCCGAAAACAAACTGGTGCAGATGCATGCTGCGCAACAGGTAGGGCTGGATCTACCCGATACTGTAGTCAGCAACGATGCGCACGACGTGCATGCCCTACTGCAACGCTGGCCTAAGGTGATATTCAAGACCTTCTATCCCTACAACTGGAAGAGCGCTTCAACTGGCAGCACCTACAACATAGGCGTCAAGCTGCTGGACGCGTCGAGCGAGCTCCCCGAAAAATCGATCGCAATGTGTCCTGGCATCTTCCAACGCTATATCGACAAAGCCTACGACATACGCATCACGGTTATTGGCGATCGTTACTTTTCCGTCCGTATGCGCAAAGGCGACGGATCGGCCTACGTTGATTGGCGCAAGCACATGATGGACGAAGATTTGTTAATCGAAGAGTGCGCTTTGCCGAGACACATCGAAGAAAAGCTGCAGGCATTGATGCGCAAGCTAGGACTTGTGTACGGCTGCATCGACCTGGTTGTCGATCATGAGGGAAACGTCTATTTCCTGGAGGTCAATCAGGCAGGGCAGTTTCTGTTCGTGGAAGAAGCTTTACCATCGATGCCGCTACTTGCCGCGATGACCATGATGCTCGGCACAGGACGGACCGATTATTCACTCAACAGAAATGATGACTTGCGCTTTACCGACTATATGCGTACCGACGACTACCATGCGATGGTCGAACGACAGATTCAGCTGGTGGTGTCCGCAGAAAGCCGTGCGATCGAGGCCTGACCCCTGCGACAGCCTTAAGGCATTGCCGGTTGCGACGCATGGCGAGAAACTTAGCTTAAAGCTGATTGAGGTCGTGCTGCCATGAGAACCGTTATCGCAATGCTCTGCCTGCTGGCGTTGGGAGCCTGCCACAACAAACCCCCGCAACCGCAATCCGATCCCAAGGCCGCCGCTGCGCAACCCAGTGCGCCGTGGGATGCCATGAAGCACGACGAACAGCGAGCGAAGGATGTGCAGAAGGTGGTCGACAAGCAGGCTGCCGAGCAGGACAAGCAGATCGACCAGCAGACGCAATAACGCGCGTTCTTGTACGGACGTTTAGGCGTCCGTACACGCCCTCCGCTTGCCATCGTTGCGCGTTGCAGGCAAGGTTCGGGCATGAGTCCCGACGCCACCCACCCCGCATCCATTCCCCTGCTCGACATCCACGAAGCCAGCGTGCAGCGCGGCGAGCGCCTGATTCTTGATCGGCTCAGCTTGCGCCTCGCCAGCGGCCAGCACACGGCCATTCTCGGCGCCAACGGTTCGGGCAAATCCACGCTGATCCGTCTGATCGCGCGGCAGATCTATCCGCTTGCGCGCGAAGACGGCCAGCCGGCGATCCGCATTTTCGGGCGCGATCGCTGGAACGTCAGCGAATTGCGCAGCCTGATCGGCATCGTCTCGCCTGCCTTGCAAGGCGACTACACCAGCGAGGAATCGCCGCTGGAAGTATTCGATGCGGTCGTGTCCAGTTTCTTTGCGGCACGCGGCTTGTGGGTCAACCATCACGTGACCGAGCCCATGCGCGAGCGTGCGCTGGAAGCGCTGGATCAGGTGCAAGCGTTACCGTTCATCGGCCGCGAGATGGCCAGCCTGTCCACCGGCGAGGCGCGGCGCGTGCTGATCGCGCGTGCGCTGGTACATCGCCCGCGTGCATTGTTGCTGGACGAGCCGTGCACCGGTCTGGATCCAGCCAGCCGCCGGCGTTTTCTGGAGAATCTGCGCCAGCTTGCGCAAAGCGGCATGACCTTGCTGCTGGTAACGCATCACGTCGAGGAAATCCTGCCGGAAATCGATCATGTGGTCGTGCTGCGCAACGGGCAATTGCTGCGCCAAGGCAGCAAGGCGAACACCCTCACCGACGAGGTCCTGAGCGCCGCGTTCGACATGCCCGTAAACGTGGAGCGGCGCGGCGATTATTTCCACGCCAACGTTGGTTGATCGATCGCCGCAGGCAGGCTGGGATGCCATCCCGACCTACAGCTACTGCGGCGAGCAGAAGCAATACGCATATACGTTGGGATGCCCCGCCTGCGCCGTGCGCAGCATTTCCAGTTCCGGCGCCATCGTCTGCAATTGCGCAAACCAGCTTGGCAGTTTCAGGCCATAGCCCTGCAGCGACGACGCCATGGCCGATTGATTGAGGCTCACTACGAAGCGCTCGAACGCACCCTTCGGCTGCTCCTGGTAGCGCACCGCGTAGTGCTTGCCGAGCTTCGCCAGATCCGCCGCTTTCTGGATGGCGGCATCGAGCCCGCCAAGCTGGTCGACCAAGCCACGTTGCTGCGCCTGGCTGCCGGTCCATACGCGGCCCTGCGCGATGGCGTCGATCGCGGAGTAATCCTTGCCGCGCGCCTTCGCCACGCCACCGACGAAATCACGATAGCCCTTGTCGATGATCGACTGAATCACCGCGCCGACCTTCGGATCGAGCGGCCGGGTGATGTTGAATGCGCCGGCCAGTGGCGCGGTGCTCACGCCGTCGCTGGTGATGCCGAGTTTGCCCAGCGTGCCCGGCACGGTGAAGAACATGCCGAAGATGCCGATCGAGCCGGTGATGGTGTTGGGTTCGGCGTAGATCTGGTCCGCATTCATCGAGATCCAGTAGCCGCCGCTGGCCGCCACGTCGCCCATCGATACCACCACCGGGATGCCTGCTTTGCGCGTCAGCGCCACTTCGCGGCGAATTTCCTCCGCGGCATACACTTCGCCGCCGGGCGAGTTCACGCGCAGCACCAGCGCCTTGGTGCGCTTGTTTTCGCGCGCGCTGCGTACCAGCGCGGCGGTCGATTCGCCGCCGATCGAGCCGGCCGACTGCTGCCCGCCGGAAATCTCGCCTTCCGCGACCACCACGGTGACGGCCGAGGCGCCCGGCTTGTCGCGGTCGGGCACCACGGCCGAGTAGCGGTCCAGGCTCACGCCGCGAATGCCGTGGCCATCCTTGCCCGCCGGCACGCCCTGCGAACGCAGCGTGTCGATCAGTTCCTCACGCGTGGCCAGGCCATCGATCAGGTGTTCGTCCAGCGCCAGCTTGGCCAGGTCGCCCTGCATCGCCTGCAGGCGGTCGGGCAGGCCATCGATGTCTGCCCGCACCGTGGCGGGATCGAGCTTGCGCAGCTTGGCGACGTCGGCGATATAGCCATCCCACAGCCCGCCCATCCAGTAACTGTCGGCTTCCTTGGATTCGGCCGAGGCATGATCGAGCACGAACGGCTCGGCCGCGCTCTTGAACTGGCCGACGCGGAACAGGTAGACGTTCACGCCCAGCTTGTCGAGCAGATCCTTGTAGAACAGGCGATAGTTCGCCAGGCCGGTGATGAACAGGCTGCCTTGCGGATCGAGCAGCACCCGGTCGGCGTGCGCGGCCAGGTAATACTGGTATTGATCCAGATCCGAACCCCACGCGATCACCGGCTTGCCGGCGGCGCGGAAGCGGTCCAGCGCCGCGCCCACTTCGGTCAGCGCCGCAAAACCGCCACTGTGCATATGGCCCGGATCGAGCACGATGCGCGTGATGCGCGAGTCGGTGGCCGCCGCGTCGATCGCATCGACCAGGTCGCGCACCTGCACTTCCTTGGCTTCATCGCCCGAAAGCTTGGACATCAGGCGCTGCAGCGGACTGACGCTGTATTGCTCCACCAGCCGCCCTTCCGGCCGCAGCACCAGCACGCTGCTGTCCTGGATGTCGTTGACGCGCTTGGCCGCGCCCACCGCCAGCAGCATCAGCACGAACAGCCCGAGAAACGTGAAGAACAGCACATTGAGGACGATCAGCCGCACGATGTTCAGGCCGCGCCCGAACACGCGCAGGAAGGCCCAGAATCCGTTCGGTTGCCGCGCGCGGCCGATGGGCGGGGGTGTGCTCATAAACGCTTTGAAATCCTTGGCTGCATGCCATGCAGCTTACGAAGAGATGGTCGCATCCGCGACGCCCGGCGCAACAGGGCCAAACGTCCCGGCTCGATGCCGGCGAGCGCTGCGCCAGAAGCGCACGAACAACAGCACGGCCGCCATGCTGAGGCCGGCGATCAGGCCCATCCAGATGCCGCGCGCACCCAGGCCGGCATGGAACGCCAGCCACCAGCCTACCGGCATGCCGACCATCCAATAGGCGAACAGGGTGATCGCCATCGGTACGCGCGTGTCCTTCAGGCCGCGCAGCGCGCCGTTGGACGCCACTTGGATGCCGTCGGAAAACTGGAACAGGCCCGCCAGCACCAGCAATTGCGCCGCCAGCGCGATCACCGTCTGGTCGTGCGTATAGAGCGAAGCGATCAGGTGCGGAAAGCCCAGCATCAGGCAGGCCGACGTCGCCTGCGTCAGCAGCGTCAGGCCGATGCCGCAAAAGCCGGCGTAGCGAATGCCGGACGCATCGCCGCGTCCCACCGCATTGCCCACGCGCACGGTGATCGCCATCGCCAACCCCAACGGCACCATGAAGAACAGCGCCGCCACGTTGAGCGCCACCTGATGGCTGGCCACCATGTCCTCGCCCATGGTGCCGATCAGCAGCGCCGCCGCCACGAACAGGCCGCCTTCGGCCAGCAACGTGATCGCCATCGGCAAGCCGATGTGCACCAGCGCGCCGATGCGTTGGAGGTTCGGCCATTCGAAATGGGTGAAGACGCCCAGCCCCTGATAGTTGCGATGGAAATACACGTAGGTACCGAACGACAGCATCTCGATCCACAACACCGTAGCGGTGGCGATGCCGCAACCGCGCGCGCCCAGCGGCGGCAGCCCCAGCTTGCCGAACATGAAGATGTAGCCAAGCGGCAGCAGCAGCGCCAGGCCGCCGAAACTGAAATACATCGATGGACGCGTCAACGACAGGCCTTCGGACAAACCGCGCAGCGCGAAATAACAGGTCAACGCCGGCGTACCCCAGCTGATCGCACGCAGGAATTCGCCCACGTCGCTGTACAGGCTGGGCGAGACGCCGATCAGCTTGATCAGCGGCTCGGCGTGCCTCACGAACGCCCACAGCAGCACGCCCATGGCCAACGCCAGCCAGATCGCCTGGTGGAACACCTGTCCCGCTTCGTGCCGGCGGCCGGCGCCGTCCAGCTGCGAGACCGACGGCGGCACCGACATCATCATGCCGATGCCGCTGACAATCGCCAGCGACCAGATGTTGGTACCTATTGCCACCGCCCCCAGTACATGCGCCCCGACGTGACCGGACAGCACGGCATCGATCACGTTGCTGCCGATCGCGGCGAGCTGCGTCAAGATCAGCGGCAAGGCGAGACGCACGGTGGCACCGATCTCCCGCGCGACCCGGGCTCGGTCGATATGGATGGGTTTCATGGATGGGTACTCCAGGGCCGGTCATTCTACCCCGTTCCCAGTTTTGCGCTCTCCTGCCAAGATTCACCGCTGCACCAGGGGATACGCGCATGAAGGAACTGACCATCCACGAAGGCGCGCTCTGCGCCAACTGCCAGGCACCGCTGCAGGGCGAGTATTGCTATCACTGCGGCCAGTCAGTGCACAGCGTGCTGCGCCCGGTGCACGGCCTGTTCGAAGAATTCTTCGAAACCTTCCTGCACGTGGACGGACGCATCCTGCATACGCTGCCGGCGCTGTTCCTCAAGCCCGGCTTTCTTACGCTGGAGTATTTCAGCGGCCGGCGGGTGCGCTATATCGCGCCGTTCCGGTTGATGTTCGTGCTGTGCCTGCTGTCGTTTTTCGCGTTGCACCTGGCCACGGATGTCATTGCGCACCGCATCCAGCAACGCCATGAAGGCGCCGTGCTGGTCGATCAGGCCGACGACTTCTCGCATGCGCAAACCGCAAAACAGGTTCAGCAACAGCTCGACCGCAAGTTGGAGGCGCTGGAGGCCACGCGCACGGTCGGCAATGCCGCCATCGTGGGCCAGGTGGATCAGGCCGAGCAGAAGCTGCGCGAGCAGGCCAACGCGCGCCTGGCCGAACTTGGCGCCCCCGTCGCCACATCAACCACGAACAAGCCCGCTGACGATACCGCCGAGCAGGCCGAGCCCGTGAAACCGGTTCATATCCGTTGGCTACCGGACTTCGCCAACCAGCGTCTCACTGTTGCGCTCGGACATCTGAAGAAGAACGGCAAGGCGCTCAATCACGGCACCCCCGCGCAGCGCCAGGAGGCCTGGGACCACTTGGGTGCCGGCATCTACGGTGTATTGCCGGGCACCATGCTGGTGCTGGTACCGGTGTTCGCCCTGCTGCTGAAGCTGTTCTACCTGTTCAGGCGCAGGCTCTACATGGAGCACGTGATCGTCTCCCTGCACAGCCATGCGTTCTTGTTCCTGAGCCTGTTGTTGATCGTGATCACCGGCCTGCTATCCACCTGGCTGAAGTCATACGCAGCCTGGGCCGGCTACGCCGTGGGCTTGCTGCAGGCCCCGCTCATGCTGTGGATACCGGTCTATCTGCTGATCATGCAGAAACGGGTCTACCGTCAAGGCTGGCTGATGACGATCGTGAAATACGGCTTCATCGGCTGGTTCTATTTTTGGTTGTTGGTACTGTTTCTGGGGGTCGCTTTTATCCTCGGCCTGGCCCACTGATTGTCACTTCCGGAAGGCCAAAAGCCCGGTTTTGCACAGCGTCAAGGTATTGACATACAGACCTGTCAAGCCCGTGAAGGCCCTTAGGACGAGCTCGAGGCGTTCTTTCAACACATTGAAACCCTTAGGGATTTTTAGCTGGTCAAAAGTTGAACAGCCTGTCACAAGACCCGTTCTGATGCGCGAAACGGGCTCCTCTCAACGGCACATCCACAGACTTATCCACAACTCTTGTGGATAAGGGGAAAACCCAGGCTTTGTGAGCCACTTAGCGGTTTTTCCTAGATGACAGGGCAGCAATCGCCGGCAAGCATCCAGCATGGCTTTTTCCTGTCGGCCTTTCGTGAGTGCGCAGCCGGCGATGCGCGATACACTCCGCCCACGCCGGACTCCCTCGGACGTCATGTCTCTCGTTCTTCGCATCGCCCTGCCGGTTCCGCTACCCACCCTGTTCGATTACCTGCCGCCCGCCTCGGGCTCGGCGGTGACGGGCAGCCGGGTGCTCGTGCCCTTCGGCCGCAACAAGGTCGTGGGCGTCGTGGTGGAAACCGAGGTGCCCGCGCACGTGGGCAACACGCGGCTCAAGCGCGTGCTGCGCGTGCTCGACGACCAGCCATTGCTCGACGCCGAACTGATGCAGACGCTGGCATGGGCCGCCGACTACTGGCTCGGCGCACCCGGCGAAGCCTATGCCAACGCCCTCCCCTTGCTGCTGCGCGAAGACAAGCCGCTGCCGGACACCCAGGAGCCGAGCTGGCAGTTGACGATCGCCGGACGCAGCGCGCTGGATGCCGGCAGCCGGCGCGCCAGCAGTCGTGCTTTGTTGCAGGCCCTGCTTGCCGGCCCGTTATCCGCGACGGACCTGGCTGCAGCCCTGCCCGACTGGCGCGCCGCCGCACGCCGATTGGCCGAAGCGGGCCTGATCGAACGGGCCGAACCTGCAACGTCGGCAAGTTTTTCTCCCGCCGCGCCTGCGCACGCATTGCATGCCGAGCAGGATGCCGCGGTGGCCGCCGTCACCGAAGCCTTCGGCCGCTTCCAGCCATTTCTGCTCGATGGCGTTACCGGCAGCGGCAAGACCGAGGTGTACCTCTCGCTGATCGAACGCACGCTGGCACAAGGCAGGCAGGCGCTGCTGCTGGTGCCGGAGATCGGCCTGGCGCCGCAGACCGTGCGCCGGCTGCGCGATCGGCTGGGCGTGCCGGTGGAAGTGCTGCACTCCAACCTGGCCGAAGGCGAACGCGCCCGCGCATGGCTGCGCATGCGCTCGGGCGAGGCCCGCGTCGTACTGGGCACGCGCTCGGCGGCGTTTACGCCGCTGCCGCATGCGGGTTTGATCATCGTCGACGAAGAACACGACAGCGCGTACAAGCAGCAGGAAGGTTTCCGCTATCACGCGCGCGATCTCGCACTGGTACGCGGTCGCGCCTTGCAGGTACCGGTGCTGCTCGGTTCGGCCACGCCATCCCTCGAAAGCTTGGCAAACGTCGAGGCCGGACGTTATCGCGCGCTGCATCTGCGCTCCCGCCCGGCCGCCACGCAGCCACCGCAGGTGCAGATCGTCGACATGCGCGCACAGCGCCTGGAGCACGGCCTTTCGCCCGCATTGCTGCATGCGGTCGGCGAAACCGTGGCACGCGGCGAGCAGGTGCTGGTGTTCCGCAATCGTCGCGGCTATGCGCCGGTGCTGCTGTGCCACAGCTGCGGCTGGCATGCCGAATGCCCGCGCTGCGAACATCCGCTTACCTTGCATGTCGCATGGCGCAAGCTGGTCTGCCATCACTGCGATCTGCAGGCGCCGGTGCCGTCCGCCTGTCCCGCTTGCGGCAGCCAGGAACTGAAACCGCAAGGCCAGGGCACCGAGCGCCTGGAAGAAGCGCTCACCGCGCATTTTCCGCAAACGCCGGTACTACGTATCGATCGCGAAACCACGCGCCGCCGCGATGCATTCGAACAATTGCTGGACAACCTCGCGCAGGACGCACCAGCCATTCTGGTGGGCACGCAAATGCTCGCGAAGGGTCATGACCTGCCCAACCTGACCCTGGTGGCCATCGTCGGCGTGGATGAAGGCCTGCTCAGCGTGGATTTTCGTTCGGGCGAACGCCTCGCCCAGTTGGTGGTGCAAGTGGCCGGACGCGCAGGGCGCGCGCGCAAGCCGGGGCGCGTGCTGTTGCAGACGCATCATCCCGACCATCCGCTGCTGCGCACGCTGCTTGCGCAAGGCTATGCCTCAGCGGCGAAAGAATTGCTGGCCGAACGCAGACAGACCGGATTGCCGCCATATGGACATCAGGTGCTGCTGCGCTGTGAAGCCCATCAGCGTGCGGCGGTCGATGCGTTTCTCGCCGAAGCGTGCGCGGCCCTGCCCGATACGGGCAAGCTGCAGATAGCCGGCCCCATGCCCGCACCGATGCCGCTGCGCGCCGGGCGCCAGCGCGGGCAATTACTGATCGAAGCGGCCAACCGGCGCGATCTGCACGCCGCGGTGCGGCCGTGGTCGATGCAGCTTGCGCAGTTGCCGGGCGCGCGCAAAGTGCGCTGGTCTTTGGATGTGGATCCGATCGATCTGTATTGATCAGGCGCGCAACCAATAAACGAAAACGGCCTCCGCGAGGGAGGCCGTTTGCACGTACCTGTGGTTGCCAGCTCAGGCTGCAAACAACGCGCGCATCTTCTTCATCGCGTTGGCTTCGACCTGACGGATGCGTTCGGCGGAAACACCGTACTCATCGGCCAGATCCTGCAGCGTGGCCTTTTCCTCGTTGAGCCAGCGGCGCTGGATGATGTCGCGCGAGCGCTCATCCAACTTCTGCAACGCATCGGAGAGGGTTTCCAGCTGATTGTCGGTCTGGTCGGCGTCGGCGACGTTCTCGTACGGATCGGCGCCATCGTCGATCAGGAATGCTTCCGGTGCCGGCTTGGCGTCTTCTTCAGCATCCGCCGGCGCTTCGAAACCGATGTCGCGGCCGGACAGGCGCGATTCCATCTCGCGCACGGTGGCTTCCGGTACGCCGAGATCCTTCGCGACCATGCGCACTTCTTCGGCGTTCATCCAGCCCAGGCGCTTCTTGCTCTTGCGCAGGTTGAAGAACAGCTTGCGCTGCGCCTTGGTGGTGGCCACCTTCACGATGCGCCAGTTGCGCAGGATGAACTCGTGCATTTCCGCGCGGATCCAATGCACGGCAAAGCTGACCAGGCGCACGCCCTGATCGGGATCGAAACGCTTGACCGCCTTCATCAGGCCGATGTTGCCTTCCTGGATGAGGTCGGAGAGCTGCAAGCCGTAGCCGTTGTAGCCACGCGCCACGTGAACTACGAAACGCAGGTGCGACATCACCAGTTTGCGGGCGGAGGCGAGGTCGTTCTCCTCGAGGTACCGGCGCGACAGGTCCTGTTCTTCTTCCTGGCTGAGCACCGGGATGCGGTGCACCGCCGAGATGTAGGCATCCAGGCTGCCAACGACGCTGGGAACCGGCAGGTTGGCCGTCACCAAGGCTTGGGACATGTTGGAACCTCCTAAAGATGGGGTGGAGCTTAGCACTCTCGCACTTGGAGTGCTAAAGGCACCGGCGAGTTCCGGCGCCTTTTATGTACCGAATAGTACACGAATCCCAGGCGCTTGTCCATGTGGGGTGGATGCCCGGGGAAGGGGTTTCAAGCATGACTTCCGGGGAGTGAATACGCGGTCTCGAAATCGCCATCATCACGTAGGCCACCGCGGCTCAGCCACCCGCTTCCAGTTGCGCCCGTGGCGGCAGGGACCAATCGACAGGCGCCTGCCCGTGCGCCTGCAGGTAGCGGTTGGCGGCCGAGAAGTGCCCGCAGCCGAGAAAGCCCCGATGCGCCGACAGCGGCGAGGGATGCACCGCCTTCAATACGGCATGCCGGCGGGTATTGATTAGCTGGCCTTTGCGTTGCGCATAGGAGCCCCACAGCATGAAGACAATGCCCTCGCGCTCGCGGTTGAGCGCATCGATGGCCGCATCGGTAAAACCTTCCCAGCCCTTGCCCTGGTGCGAGGCGGCCAGCCCGCGCTCCACGGTGAGCACGGCATTGAGCAGCAGCACGCCGCGGTCGGCCCACGGCGTCAGGCAGCCGTGGTCGGGCGGCGGGATGCCCAGGTCACGCGCGATTTCCTTGAAGATGTTCACCAGCGACGGTGGCGGCGGCACGCCCGGGCGTACCGAGAAACACAAGCCATGCGCCTGCCCCGGACCGTGGTACGGGTCCTGCCCCAGGATCACTACCCGCACCGCGTCGAACGGCGTGTGCTGGAACGCATTGAAGATTTCTGGCCCGGGCGGGTAGATCACCTTGCCCGCGCGTTTCTCCGTACGCAGGAACTCGGACAACGCCCGCATCTCCGGGCGCTGCAGGTAATCGCCGATGCGGCTTTTCCAGGACGGCTCGAGCCTGATCCGTTCTTCGTCGCTCATCGGGACAGCATGCTGTTCGGTCGCCATCCATGCATGATAACGAGTGGATGGAATCACCGTATGCGACTTATCTCGGCGCGTCGGGCTGCTGCTCCGGCATCGCCTGCTGGAATGCCTCCAGCTCCGCACAGGCGGCGTCGATGCGCCGGATCGTCGGATAGTCGTCCAGCGCCATGTTCCACCGCCGCGCGTTGTACACCTGCGGCACCAGGCACAGATCGGCCAGGCCCGGCGTATCGCCATGGCAATAGCGACCGGTGTGCGTGCTGCTCGCCAGCATCGTTTCCAGCGCCTGGAAGCCGGCGCCGATCCAATGCCGCATCCAGTTGCCTTTGCGTTCGTCGTCGGCATCGAATTGCGCGCCGATGTGTTGCAGCACGCGCAGATTGCCGAGCGGATGGATGTCGCAGGCGACCATCTGCGCCAGTCCACGCACGCGAGCACGCCCTGCCGCATCGGGCGGCAGCAGTGGCGGCTGCGGATGGGTTTCATCGAGGTATTCGACGATGGCCATGGACTGCGTGATCACGCGGTCGCCATCGACCAGGGCCGGCACCAGTTCCTGCGGATTGATCGCCACGTAATCGGGCGCATGTTGCTCGCCGCCGTTGTGAAGCAGGTGCACTGCCCGCGTTTCGTAACGCAAACCCTTTAGATTCAGTGCAATGCGTACGCGGAAGGCGGCACTGGATCGCCAGTAGCTGTAGAGAACGAGGCTGGAGGACATGCGCCGATCCGTGGAAAGAAAGCCCAAGTTTATTCCCTCCGCCGTTTGCATCGCCGCAGGGCGGGCGGGAAAATACGCGGTTCCGGCCTCAGAGCCCACCTTGTCCAAGCTGCCAGGAGTTTTCCCGTGACCATCACCCGCATGAGCGACCTCGACCTGCGCGGCAAGCGCGTGCTGATCCGCGAAGACTTGAACGTGCCGATCGAGAACGGCCGCATCACCTCCACGCAACGCCTGGATGCCTCGCTGCCCACCATCAAGGCCGCACTCGCCGCCGGCGCCAAGGTGATGGTGATGTCGCACCTGGGTCGACCCAAGGAAGGCCAGTTCGATGCCGAATCCTCGCTCGAGCCGGTGGCCAAGTGGCTGGGCGATCACCTCGGCAAGCCGGTGCGCCTGGTCGCCGATTATCTCGGTGGCGTGGAGGTTGCCGAAGGCGAAGTGGTGGTGCTGGAAAATTGCCGCATGAATGTCGGCGAAGGCAAGGATGACGAAGCGCTGGCCAAGCAGTACGCCGCGCTGTGCGAGGTCTTCGTCATGGATGCCTTCGGCACCGCCCATCGCGCGCAGGCGTCCACGCATGGCGTGATCAAGTTCGCCCCGGCCGCCGCGGCGGGCCCCCTGCTCTGCGCGGAACTGGATGCACTCGGCAAGGCGCTGGAACATCCTGCGCATCCGCTGCTGGCGATCGTCGCCGGCTCCAAGGTGTCGACCAAGCTGACGCTGCTGGAAAACCTGATCGGCAAGGTCGACCAGCTTATCGTCGGCGGCGGCATCGCCAACACGTTCATTGCGGCGATGGGCCATTCGGTCGGCAACTCGCTGTACGAACCCGACCTGCTGCCCGCCGCCAAGAAAGTGCTGGCCGACGCCAAGCGCCGCGGCGCCGAGGTGCCGATGCCGGTGGACGTGGTGGTGGCACCGGAATTTTCCGCGCACGCGCCGGCGACGGTCAAAGCGGTGGATCAGGTGAAGGACGGCGAGATGATCCTGGATATCGGCCCTGAAACCGCCAAGCTGTATGCCGAACTGATCGCCAAGGCCGGTACGGTGGTGTGGAACGGCCCGGTGGGCGTGTTCGAATTCGATGCCTTCGGCAAAGGTACGGAAGTGCTCGCGCATGCGGTGGCTGATTCGAAGGCCTTCTCCATCGCCGGCGGCGGCGACACCCTGGCCGCGGTGGACAAGTATGGGATCGAGGACAAGGTTTCCTATATCTCCACCGGCGGCGGCGCGTTCCTGGAATTCCTGGAAGGCAAGGAGCTGCCGGCGGTGGCGGCGTTGAAGGCGCGGGCGGCGAAGTAATTCCGCGAAAGCGGCAATGATGCCGATGCAGGTTGGGGTGCAAACCCCAACATCGCCATGCACGCATGTTCCGGTGTTGGGGTTCGCACCCCAACCTACCATCTTTTATTCTCCCGCCCCGGCCGCACCCGGAACGCCACGCTGATCCGCATCCCTACCGGATGATGTAATTTCGGAATGCTGTGGTCGTAATGAAGCTGCGCGTTCCAGCCCATCAGCAGCAGGCTGCCGGCTTCCAGTTCCAGTTCCGTCTTTAGCCGCGGTGGTTTCTTGCGCTGAATCACCATGGTGCGCGTCGCGCCCAATGACAGCAGCACGATCGGCTGATGCGGGATCAGCTCATGCAGCTTGTCGTTATGCGGCGCCACGCTGTCGTGCTCATCGCGATAGCAGTTCAGGCCGATGCTGTTGAACGGTGCATCGACATGCTGTTTCACCACCGCCAGCGCATCGCGCAGCACGTTCGGCAAGCCCGGCTTGGCGATGGCGTAGTGGCAATGCAGGCGCGGCACGCCCACCAGGCGCTCGTACATCATGCGCGTGCTTTCGTGCCAATCGCCCTCCTCGCGCAAGCTGTTGAACCATGACGCCGCCAATGCGGGCGTTATGACCTCCGGAAAATAGGTGATCGGCCCGGTAACGTCATCGGCGATCCTTTGCACGCCTTGTTCGAAAAGTAGCGTTTGCATACATGCCTCAATGAAAGTCGCGCGAACGCGCGTCCAGATCCGCCAGCAGGTGACTAAGATCGCGCAGTCGTCGTGCAATCAGGTGGCTTACGCCATCAACCGATTCCCAGCGCCCTTCGATCGCCATCAGGCGCGCTTCCAGATAAGGGCGACGCTGGGTTTGGGCGATGTGACTCCACACCACGACGTTTACGTTGCCGAATTCATCCTCGAGGGTGATGAAGGTGACACCGCTTGCCGTCTGCGGTTGCTGGCGCTGCGTCACCAGACCGACCGTACGCGCCTGCGCTGCATGCGGCAGTTTTTGCAGGCTGCGCGAATCGAGATATTTTTCCGCGCGCAGGCGACTGCGCAGCAGCTTCAATGGATGCGGCCCAAGGCTCAATCCACTGTGTGCGTAATCGGCCGTCATGTTTTCGACCGTAGTCGGCAGCGGCAATGCGACATCCTGCTCGCGCGGGCTGGCGCGACCGAACAACGGCAGTTGCGCTTCCACGCCGGAGGTCATCCACAGCGCGCGATGGCGATGGCCGGCCAGGCCGCGCAAGGCGCCCGCGTCGGCCAGCAAGTCTTGATGACGTCGGTCCAGTTCGGCGCGCGTGCAAAGATCGACTACGTCGTGGAAAGGCGCCAGCTTGCGCGCGTTGGCAATGCGTTCGGCCACTCTCTCGCTGCAGCCCCGCAACAGGCGCAGGCCCAAGCGCAAGGCCAATCCTTCCTTGCTGTGCTCGTCGGCCTCCAGCGTGCAATCCCATTCGCTGTAACGCACATCCACCGGACGCACGCGAACCTCGTGACGTTGCGCATCCTGCACGATCTGGCTGGGGCCGTAGAAACCCATTGGCTGCGCATTGAGCAAGGCGCAGGCGAAGATGCCCGGTTCGTGGCATTTCAGCCAGCTGCTGGTGTAGGCGAGATTGGCGAAACTGGCAGCGTGGCTTTCGGGGAAGCCGTAACTGCCGAAGCCTTGGATCTGCTTGAAGATCTGTTCGGCGAACGCTTCCGTATAGCCATTTTTCAGCATGCCGTTGATGAGCTTGTCGCGATGTTTTTCCATGCCGCCATGGCGCTTCCAGGCACCCATCGCACGGCGTAACTGATCGGCTTCGCCCGCCGTGTAGTCCGCCGCCACCATGGCCAGCTTCATCACCTGTTCCTGGAACAGCGGCACGCCCTTGGTGCGCTCAAGCACCGGGCGCAAGGCCTCGGATGGGTAGGTGATGTCCTCTTCTCCGTGCCGGCGCCGCAAATAGGGATGCACCATGTCGCCCTGGATCGGACCCGGGCGCACGATCGCAATCTGGATCACCAGGTCGTAGTAATCCTTTGGCCTGAGCCGCGGCAGCATCGCCATCTGGGCACGGCTTTCGATCTGGAAAACGCCGATGGTGTCGGCCTTCTGGATCATTTTGTAAGTGGCATCATCGTCCGGCTCGATGGAGGCGATATCCAAGGTTTTGTTGCGATGCCGCTCCACCAGCTTGAAACACTTGCGCAGGCAGGTCAGCATCCCTAACGCCAGGCAATCGACCTTGAGCAGGCCCAGGGTGTCAAGGTCATCCTTGTCCCACTGGATGATGGTGCGATCGGGCATGGCGGCGTTTTCCACCGGCACCAGTTCGTGCAACGGCGCGTCATGGATCACGAAGCCACCCACGTGCTGGCTCAGGTGGCGTGGCTTGCCGAGCAATTGCGCGGTCAGCGCGAGAAGTTTGCGCATCACGGGCGCATCCGGATCGAAACCTTGCTCACGCAGGCGGTCATGCAAGGAAGCATCGCCGAGGCGAAAGTAACAACGGCCGAGTTTTTCGATCTGATCTTCGGGCAATCCCAGCGCCTTGGCCACGTCGCGCACGGCGCTCTTGCTGCGATAGCTGATGACCGTGGCGGCAATCGCAGCACGCTCGCGGCCGTATTTGTTGTAGACGTACTGGATGACCTCCTCGCGCCGTTCGTGTTCGAAGTCGACGTCGATATCAGGCGGCTCGTCGCGTTCCATCGAAATGAAACGTTCCACCAGCAGCTTCACCTTCGCAGGGTCGGCATCTGTCACGCCCAGCGCGAAACACACGATGGAGTTGGCTGCCGAACCGCGTCCCTGACAGAGAATGTGCTGGCTTCGCGCGTAACGCACGATGTCGTGCACGGTAAGGAAGAACGCTTCGTATTCCTTCTTCTCGATCAGGCTCAGCTCATGCTCGATGGTGGTTTGGATGTCGGACGGCACGCCCTGCGGCCAGCGCCATCTGGAACCTTCAGCCACCAGCTGACGCAGCCATTGCATGGCCGTATAACCTTCCGGCACCAGCTCGGCGGGATAGCGGTAATGCAGATCTCTTTTCAGATCGAATGTGCATCGTTTGGCGATATGCACGCTCTCGTCCAGCAACGCTTTCGGATAGATCGCTTCCAGCGTGACGCGCCGCCGCAGATGACGCTCGCCATTGCGGAACAATAGGTCGCCCGCCTCGGCAATGGTCTTGCGATAGCGGATCGCCGTCATCGTGTGCTGCAGCGGCAGGCAGCGGCGGATATGCATGTGCACGTCGCCGCTCGCCACGCGTGGCAGTTGCAAGGATTCGCCTAATGTTTCGAGCTCGGCAAGCCACGCGTCATCATCGCCATCGCGGTGCAACTCCACCGCCAGCCAGGCGCGATCACCGAATATGTGTTTCACCCATGCGCCCTGCTCTCGATCCGGTTTGCGCGCGGGAATCCATAGCGCCAGCGTGCCGGGTACGCCATCGGCAAGATCCGTTCCAAGCAGGCGATACTCGCCCTTCTCCGACGCACGCCGCCCCTTGGTGATCAGGCGGCACAGCGAGACATAGCCTTGCTTGTTCTCTACCAGCAACACCAGCTTGGGGCCGTCTTCGAGCTGGATTTCCGTGCCGACGATCAGTGGCACTTTGCTATCGCGCGACGCCTCCCACGCGCGCACGATGCCGGCGAGTGAGCATTCATCGGTGATCGCCAGCGCGCTGTAGCCGCAATCGTTGGCGCGCTCGAACAGTTCACGCGCGCTGGAGGCGCCGCGCTGGAACGAGAAATCCGACAGGCAGTGCAGTTCGGCGTAACCGCTCATGCGAACCACCCGTGCAGCATCCAGCCGCTCTGCTCGCCCGGAGCGCAGTAGGCCCAGGCGCGCTGGCCTTGTTCCGTTTCGACGATGTAGTAGTCGCGGCGTATCGGATCACCATCCCACCAGCCGCTTTCCATGCGTTCGGGACCGGCAAGGATGCGCAGCGCGCCACGCAAGGGAATGGGCTGATCCAGCAGCCATGTGGGGCGTGCGCGCGGCTCGATAAAGCTTTCATTCTGCTCGGCGATGCGCTGCGAATGCTCAGGCCGCGGATCGATGGTGGTGCCCAGGCGATAGACGGCACGATCGCCGACTCGCGCGCGCAGGCGTTCGCGCAACTGCTCGAAGGGCAGCGCGTTGGCGGGACGTTCGTCGAACAGGTCGCGGCCGGCCGGTACGAAGCCGGGCAGATCATGGGCGATCAGGCGCAGCGACAATACCGGCGCGAAAAGTTGCACCTGCTCGAGACGACCGCGCGCCGCTTCGAACAACACGTTGGCATCGCGCTCGGGCGAAAGCATCCCGACCGGCACGTCGGTTGCAACGTTGTCGCGATGTTCCAGCCACAAGGCAAAGCGCTGCACGCCACCATCGCGGCCAGAGAGATACGCCGCAAGGTCACCGGTCATGCGCTTCAACGGAAACACCAGGGCGGCGATATTTTCCACTTCGTGCGATAGCTCGATGCGCCAGTCCACCGTATCAGGCGGTATGTACAGATCCAGCCCCGCAGGTATGTGGCCCAACAGGCGATCGATGGCTTGCAGCAGCTCCGCGCCGAAACGCCGCTGCAAACCATCGCGCGGCATGCGCAGCAATGGCCCCAGCTGGCGGATACCCATGCGCGGCAACGCATCCACCGCCTGCTCGGGCAAATGGCTTTTCGACAAAGGCACGGCATCCAGTGCGCGTTGCATAATCTCTTGCGTGAGCACCGCCATGCCATCGCTCACATCGGCAAGCACATGCGCGGCATGCGGCGTGGGGGCCGCGGCGATGCGATGGCGAAAGCCAAGCTCGGCAAGGTCGCGGCGCAAATGACGTTCGATAGCCGGCCAATCACCCAACAGGCTGCGGCTGCGGCTGATTTCCAGCACGATGGCATGCGGCAGCAGCGCCACTTGCGAGCTGTAGCGGTAGGCGACACTCGCCAGGAAGCGCTGCCAACGATCCGCATCGGCAGGGTCGTAGGGAATCGCTTCGAATTGCGCCAACAAGGCTTGCGCGGCATTCAGGCGCTGACCGACATGCAAACCTGCACGTTGCGCCGATGCATTCGCCGCCATCACGCAGCGTGCATTCGCAGGACCATCCACCAGCACCAGCGGACGGTCATCGTCGCGACGGCGGAGGACACCATCCAGTGCCAGGTGCGGCAGGCTTATGCAGGTCCACAACATATGCCGTCACCGTCACTCCCCGCTCGCGCCGAGAGTGGGGAATATCACTACGCCTTTGTCTGCTTGCGGGGCTTCACCCCTCCCCAGCCCTCCCCTGCTGCACGCAGGGGAGGGAGCCGTCTGCGGCGAGTCGTGGGAATGGTCGTAGATGTGCAGCAAGGCAATGGGTTGCGCGGGTGGATGGCCACCGCGGCATTTGCGT